>Ga0209199_1005175_pt1 | contig 11539 bp, 10 predicted proteins | sample COGITO_mtgs_1105_7_FD_184805 | JGI IMG/M metagenome (GOLD analysis project Ga0209199, IMG submission 184805) | Pelagic marine microbial communities from North Sea - COGITO_mtgs_110523 (SPAdes) (version 2) | ecosystem: Environmental > Aquatic > Marine > Epipelagic ...
CTCCTACATTTTCAAATTACGAAAACCACAGAGGCGGAACAACTTCCTTAAGCGACTTGAAAGGGAAGTATGTGTATATTGATATTTGGGCGACTTGGTGCGGTCCTTGTAAGGTTGAAATTCCATATCTGAAAAAATTAGAATCCAAATACCACGATAGAAACATTGAATTCGTTAGCATTTCTGTGGACGATGACAGACGTAGTGGAACGATGGATAAAGCATACGACGCTTGGAGAAAAATGGTTACTGAAAAAGAATTAACGGGTGTTCAATTGTTTACTGGCAATGGCTGGAAAGCAGACTTCGTTCAAGATTATAAAGTGAGTGGAATTCCTCGATTTATACTCATCGCTCCCGATGGAACTATTGTAAATGCGGATGCTCCTCGTCCATCCAGTGAAAAACTAATTGTACTTTTTGAAGAACTCGGTATTTAATAGGCTATAGAAAATTCCTCAGATGTAGTTCATTAATTCCTTCGTGGGATGAATTTGCAATTGCTTTTCCATTTTTGATCACAATCAATTGTGGCGATTGGTGTTGCACTTCAAAGCGTTCAGCAATGTCGTTAGAAATATCTCGATGGTTTAATAAATCTAAATAATGGGCGCCAAATTCATTTTCTGAATAGCTGAAGTGCGCTATAAAATCGGCTAACACGAAACGACTTATACTACAACGTGTTGAATGTTTAAAGATCAATTGAGGTGTTTTAAACGAAGCGCTGATGATGGCATCCAATTGATCCGCAGATTCAAGGAGTTGCCCTGGCCAGCTTGTATCTTTAGTTTCTGATTTAAATAATGAATTGAAAATTCCCATGTGTTATTTTTTAGGTTTTAATATCAAATTGAAGCGTCTAATAATCCTTCGTATTAAGTTTTCAAAATTATACATTAAATCTTAAAGAAGGCCTCGTTTTATCAAAATGAATATATAAAATTGAATAAATGATTTTATTTTAATAAAAACTGTAACAATTTCAACTTAGACTCGTCCTATGAGTGTTGGTTAGTTAGTTAAAAAGCAATGCAAATTCTATTCGTTAGAACAGCATTGCTTTTTATTTTTAGTATCTTTATTTATCTTAAAACCTCCACTATGAAAAAAATTCTAAGTGCCTTATTTGTAATGCTATGGATGACTCCAATTCAAGCACAGTCACCCACTGACAGTAAGGTAAGCTCGTTTTACTTTATCCGTCATGCGGAAAAAGACACTTCAAATCCAGCTGACAGAGATCCTGATTTGGTAATGGAGGGCGTTTTGAGAGCGGCACGTTGGAGTTCTGTTTTCAATCGTATTGATTTTGACATCATTTACTCTACGGATTATAAGCGGACGCGCAACACTGCGCTTCCAATCGCAGAAAAAAAGAAACTCCCACTGACCTACTACAGTCCAAACGGTTTTGACAGTGTGGACTTTGTTAAAAAAAATGCTGGCAAAACCGTATTAATTGTGGGGCATAGTAATACGGTTCCTGCAATGGTCAACGCACTTATTGGAAAAAACCAATACAAACAAATAACAGAAACTAATTACGCCAACCTATACATTATAAATATTACTGAATCTGGAGAGATTATTCACCAACTCTTAGCCATCGAATAAATATTTTGCTTAGTTTTGACCACTGATGAAAAAGTCTGTTAACATATTAAACAAAAAGGCCCGATTTACGTATGAACTCTTAGATACGTACATTGCTGGTATTGTATTGACAGGGACTGAAATCAAATCGATTCGAGAAGGCAAGGCATCCATTACCGAAAGTTTTTGTGAATTTAATTTAAGAGGTGAACTTTTTGTGATTAACATGACCATTCAAGAGTATGATTTTGGGAATCACTACAACCATGCACCCAAAGCGGAACGGAAGTTATTACTCAACAAGAAAGAACTCAAAAAACTCGAAAAAGAAGTAAAAAACACGGGGCTGACCATCATTCCCCTCAAACTTTTTATCAATGATAAGGGCTTTGCAAAACTGAGAATTTCTCTCGCAAAAGGGAAGAAACTTTTTGACAAACGCGATACCATCAAGGACCGTGACAACAAACGTGATTTGGACCGTGTGAAGAAGAATTTTAAGTAGGCTTTTACAGCTTTAAAGTAGTCACTTGAAAAACGGAACACTTTTTGTAACACCCCATAAAATCAATCGTCTTATAAATTACAATCCTATATTCAAAAGCATGCGTTATTTAATTGTATTATTTTTTTGCTCTTTATCTGTTTCCGCTCAACTCAAAGGCAGCATTTCAGATGTTGACAATCAACCCATTCCGTTTGTGAATATTTATATTGAAAATTCCTATACAGGCACCACCTCAAATGAGCAAGGGGACTATGAATTGGCACTTCCTGAATCAGGAACTTACACCATTGTTTTTCAGTTTTTGGGATTTAAAACACAAACCAAAACCATTGAAATTAAAGAATTTCCTTATGTTTTGGACATCACTTTGTTAGAAGAAAACATCTCCTTAAATGAAGTGGTCATTTCTTCTAATGAAAATCCTGCCGACCGTATTATACGTGCCGCCATTGGCGCACGAAAAGCGCAACTAGAAAAAATTAATGCGTATTCTGCTGACTTTTATTCCAAAGGCATCATCCGACTCAAAGATGCTCCAAAGAAATTTTTAGGCCAAGAAATAGGAGATATGGACGGCGTCTTAGATTCAACTGGTTCGGGAATTTTGTATCTATCGGAAACCGTTTCAAAAATAAAGTATCAAAAACCCGATAAGCTTTCAGAAAAAATAATTGCTTCTAAAGTGAGTGGAGATTCTAATGGGTTCAGTTTCAATAATGCGAGCGATGTCGATTATAATTTTTATTACAACACGATTCAAATGGGTTCAGAAATCGTGTCGCCAATTGCTGAATATGCGTTTAATTATTACCGCTACAAATTGGAAGGTGTTTTTTATGACAATGGCGGCCGTTTGATTAATAAAATTAAAGTAATTCCAAGACGTGAGAACGACCGTGTGTTTTCGGGGATCGTTTATATTGTAGAAGATCAATGGGGGTTTTACGGCCTCGAGCTGAGTGTTACGGGCAAGCAAATTCAATCGCCTGCAATAGATTTGATCACATTTAAACAAAACGCTTCTTACGATGAAGAAAGTGATTTTTGGGTGGTCCGCTCCCAGACAATTAGTTTTAAATTTGGATTTTTAGGTTTTAATGGAAATGGAAGTTTTGTGGCCAATTATTCCAATTACAAACTGAACCCCAATTTTGAGAAGTCGGTGTTTACGAATGAAGTTTTAGCCTTTGAATCCGAAGCCAATAAAAAAGATTCTACTTATTGGAATACCCTTAGACCGGTACCATTAACCAGGGAAGAGTTTAAAGATTATATTAAAAAAGACAGTCTTCAAACTTTATATAATTCCAAAACCTATTTGGATTCCATTGATGCGAGTTACAATAAATTTAAAATTGGAAATTTAGTTTCTGGATATACCTACGAAAATTCTTTTGAGGACAAGGAGTTTAGCATCAGCAGTCCCGTGGCTGGACTTAGTTTTAATACCGTACAGGGATTTAATACCAATCTAGACATCAATTATACAAAACGCTACGATGAATTTAAAAATTACCTCGCGATAGAAAATCAAGTGAATTATAGTTTTGACACCCAAACCCTTCGAGGCACTGTTGGGTTTCGGTATAAATTCAACAATGTCAATGATTTAAATGTTGGATTTAGCGCAGGTATAAAAGTCCAGCAGTTCAACGCTCAAGAGCCTATTTCGAGTCTCATTAATGAGGCGAGTAGTTTGTTTTTTGAAGACAATTATTTGAAATTATTTGAAAATCGATTTGTTAAAATAAATTATGGGCAGGAGCTTTTTAACGGCTTCCGTTTTGGAACCGCGCTCAGTTATGAAAACCGCAGAGGACTCTTCAATAGCAGCGATTATACGACTATTAATTACGATGATAAATCGTATTCGAGCAACAATCCTTTAGACCCTTTAAATTTTGATTCGGCGCCCTTTGAAAATCACAACATTCTTAAATTTAAATTCAATGGTGCGTTTCGATTTGGGCAAAAATATCTCAGCTATCCGGGCAGTAAATACAATTTAAATACGCCCAAATATCCGAAGTTAAATTTTAGTTTTGAAAAAGGATTTGGGGCTACAAATTCAAACTATAATTATGACCATCTGAGTGTGAATCTTTCTCAAAATTTTAGTCTCGAAAACAAAGGAAATTTTAGTTACAACTTATTTGGAGGTACTTTTTTCGGCACTTCCACAACAGCGTTTATGGATGCTAAACACATCAATGGAAATCAAACCCATGTAAGTCTCGACAATACGTATTTATCAAGTTTTAAAAACGTGGGCTATTACGACTTTAGTACTACCGAAAATTATTTTGAATACCACTTAGAACATGATTTTAAGGGTTATATCTTAGGTAAAATTCCGTTGATTAATAAACTGAATTACAACTTGATTGTTGGGGTTCATGGGTTTTCAGCAAAAGATCAAAAACCGTATCAGGAATTTAGCTTGGGAATAAATAATATCGGATGGAAAAAGTACCGTTTTTTAAGGGTTGATTATGTGCGGTCTTACCATTCTGGCTTTGTAAACGATGGGGTGTTATTTGGAATTAGTTTCTAGTTTTTATTTTCTAAAAGCGGTACAAACTTAAAGTTTCCTAATTCGTGTTTTTCAAATTCTTTGGTTCCTTTCCGAATGTAGAGGGTCATTATTTGATCTTTGTCTCCGACAGGAATGACCAAACGTCCTCCTATTTTTAGTTGCGATAGTAATGGTTTCGGGACAAAAGGTGCGCCGGCAGTGACTATAATACTGTCAAAAGGAGCTTCTTCTTTCAGTCCTTTATAGCCGTCTCCAAAAATTAAGCGTTTAGCCACATAGCCGATTTTTGGTAAAAATTGACTGGTTTTTTTAAACAATTCTAACTGGCGTTCAATACTATAGACTTGGGCTCCCAACAAACACAGTACGGCTGTTTGATAGCCGCTACCCGTACCAATTTCGAGGATCTTATCTCCAGACTTAACTTCTAACAACTCCGATTGAAATGCGACGGTGTAGGGTTGTGAGATAGTTTGACTGGCTGCAATGGGAAACGCCTTGTCTTGATACGCATGGTCTAAAAAACTAGAATCCATAAAAAGATGTCGGGGTATAGAGTCAATGGCATCTAAAACTGCAGGATTTTTAATTCCCTTAGCGATTAACGTTGCAACCAATTGTTTCCGAAGTCCTTTGTGTTTAAATGTATCTTTCAAAGTTGTAAGTGCGTTGAAGAAAACTCTCCTCTTTTAAAAAAAGTAAAGATAGACTAAAGACTAAATGATGTCAAATTTATAAGGCTCTAATTAGATTTAAGAAGCAAGATTGCTAAACTGGCTTTAAAAGTCTTATTTATTTTTATGTTCTGTTTTTGTATATATATTACAAAACAGAATCCAATAATTCCGATTGCTATAAATACATCAGATTTACTTACTGAATAATGCTGAACAAGCAATGCAACCTTTGCTATAAAACAAAAAATTGCTCCAAGCAAAGGGATGCTTTTTTTACCACCAATTTCTTTAGAGAGTTTAAATCCTGTGTCGTTTACAACCGTAAATATCAATAAGAAGCCTACACTACCTGCTGCTGAAATACTCTCCAATTTTAAGGTATTAACTAACAAAAATTAATTAACTCCTAAAATCAAAGAAAAAAGGGATTTACTACTAGAAATGTATCCCAAATTAGGCGAAGGTTATAGATTTAAATACCTTTTTAAAGACTTTTGGGACATAGAGGACAAACAAGCTGAAGGTTATTTAGCCTTCTGGTGCGATAGAGCTGATGACAGTGGCATTTCCCCTTTTCAAAAGGCTGTAAAGACAATAAAAGTACATTGGAGTGGTATTATAAATTACATTGAAAGTAAAATTAATAATGGAATACTAGAGGACTTAAATTCTAAAATTCAACTTGCTAAAAAAAGAGCTAGGGTATAGAAATATAAATAATTTTATCAATATGATTTACTTCATTTGCGGTAAACTCAAATTTGATTACCCATTACAAACAACATAGAGCCAAAAACAAACTATACTACTTACTTTTTTAATTTTAAATTTCTCTAATTAATTATTACAAACTATTCTAAGTTCTTGATTCTTATACTCTCATCATAGTTTATATTTATTTATGTTAAATTGTAGGCTATCGTTATTCCTTAACCCCTAATGCTTTTTCAATTTTAACCATTCTAATTTTTAGAGCTTCATTACTTGCTTTTAAGTCCTCTATTGCTTTTTCTTTCGCTTTTAGCTGTGCTTGTTGTTCTTGTATGGCATTGATAACAGTCCATAAGATTTCAGAACTATCAAATTGTCTTTTGTCAGCAAATCCACTTGGCCCATTGGAATCATCGAATTCTGTCACTGTCTCTGGAAGTATTTTGGCAATTTCTTGTGCGGTGATACCTACATAGTCTTTCTTCAAAAACTCCCCTGTATATCCTGATTTTGCATTATAGTTAAAGATAATCGGATTTATTTTTAGAATTTCGGCAAGTCCTTTACCATAAGAACGAATGTTTTCTTTTACGCGTTCATCTGAAAATGTAGCCCATGACCCTCCTCCTACCTTGGAAGCATTCCCATTAACTGAAAGGAGGTGGGTTGGAGTATCCGTTCCTATTCCTACATTTCCGTTATTGGTTGCTAGTACAGTTGTTACATTATCTGTTAAGTATCGAATAATTACAACACCACTTCCGCCGTTTGCACCAGTTATTATGCTTGAACCTGCATTACCTGTTCCACCTGCTCCACCACCAAATCCATCTATTCCATTTCCTCCCAATCCTCCAGGTAATCCACCATTACCTGCGTTAGTTCCTCCAGGGACTAGCGTTAAAAAACTCCTATGAGCTCCACCACCACCAGAACCATACACTTGAGATGTTCCTGAAATACTTGAAGACAATCCCTCTCCACCTGCACCTGGTGTGCTTCCTGCTGCATCTGCTCCAGCTGCTGTAGCTCCACCTCCACCTCCAGAGTTAGGATTTATTCCACCTCCACCTGCATTACCTTGACCTGCTGTGGGCTGACCACCTGCTGTCGTGCCAGCTCCTCTAGCACCTCCACCACCAGAACCTCCATCTAATCCTGCTCCATAAATGGGTGCTGCAACACCTCCTATTGTGTTAACCACATGACTAGAACCTCCAGCTCCACCTCCAGTAGCTGTAATTCCTCCTAGGGAACTGTCCCCTCCGTTTGTAGCATTGGATGTTCCAAATACACCAGTAAAAACAGGGACTCCACCTTGTCCTACTACAATTGGTGTGTTGGCGTTTGCTATTGTGGTTGTGTTTGTGAGAACTCCTCCACCTCCACCTCCACCAGAAGGAGAGAATCCACCACTAATACCCGCAGAACCGCCACCTCCAACAATAAGGTATTCAATGTTCGTATTCCCGTTTGGTACAAATGTACCACTTGTTGTAAAAGTATGGACTGTGTGTGCTCCATCAGTAGTAATCACTCCCCCAATAGCTAACCCATTTCCATCTAAAACAAGTAAGTCCTTAGCTGATATTCCGTCATTTTCATCAATAACTGTTGGTTTCCAATTTGTTGTATCTGCATTTGGTAATGTATCTAAGTTTATACCTGTAAGATTTTTGTACAAAACTCCACTGTAGTTAATAATGTCGTCGATAGCATATGATCCTCCGTTGGTATCAGATTTCCATAATGGCACAATGACTCCACTTCCCCTAGCCTCAGTCGCATTGAAATAGAAGCTCCCTGCATTGTCTGTAATGTGAGCGAGGTATCTAGTATTAGATTTTAATGTTAAGCCTCCTGTTTTCACATCTGCCTCTGCCCCACCATTCCTTAGAAAGGCTCCTGTAAAAGAGGTGAATGTTAACAGTCGGTCCATTCCTGATGTATTAGTTATATAAAAGTTTGTTCCGTCGTTTACATCTACTTTTGCTATAGACAAATCTCCCGTATTTTCTACATGAATATCTGCGTTATTGTGGTCTGCGTGTTTTATGGCAAGTGTAGTAACAGCATTATGATGTACTGTTTGATTACCAAGATATGAATTTGTTTGTGCCCAGTTTGTAGTGTCTGAGCTTGGGATTGTGTCAAGATTCATTCCTGTAAGATTTTTGTATAAAACCCCGTTGTAATTTACAATATCATTGGTACTGTATAATCCTCCATTTGTGTCAGATTTCCACAGTGGCACAATGTCTCCACTTCCCCCTGCCTCAGTTGCGTTAAAATAAAATCCTGAATTTTCTGTAATATGGCACAAATAACGGGTATTGGGTTTTAGGGTTAAACCGTAAACAGATCGGTCTGCTTCCGCACCTCCATTCCTTAGAAAGGCTCCTGTAAATCCTGCAAAAGATAAAGCTTTATCTGCCCCTGTTGTATTTGTTATGTAAAAGTTTGTGCCGTCATTTACAGCTGTATTCGTAATTGATAGCCCTGCCACACCTTCAATATGGATATCTGCATTGTTATGAAGTGCATGTGTGATGGCAAGAGGCATTGTGGCGTGGTTATGATGGATAGTTTTGTACCCAAGCCATGTATTTATTTTTACCCAGTTTGTACCATCCCAAATTTCAGATATCAATGTATCAGTTTCAAACCAAACATCTCCTATTACTGGATTCGTAGGCTTCGCAGTAGCGAGCGATGTGGTTACTTGATTATTGTTGACATCAGTAATAGTTCCTTTTCTGTCAATGACCTTAACAACTTGAGCCTGCGATTGAAAGCTCAATAAACCTACCACCAAAAGTGTGATGATATAGCGTCTAGATTTGTTTAGAGTGAAGGTAATTTTCATAGTTTATAAGTTAAAAATGGCTGTTGATATCTGCTATTCTCCCTTAAAATGGGAGTGGTATTAAATAAATGTAGAACTCTTAATAAACTCAACTGCTCCTTTTGGTATAAAAAGCAGCTGAGATATAATATAAAAATTGTATTAACAACTTGTGTTAAGTTGTAGAAAATAGTTGTGTGGGGTTATTTAATCCACTGTATTTCAAAAATATCATCAGTATATAATTGCCAACCATCCGTCGATGTTCCAACTCCATCAACTATAGCAGTAATAGTACTTCCTGCTACTATTGTGGTTACTCCAACGGCATTTGCCGTGAAAGAAAACCCATCTACAGTAACTGTAGCTTTTGTTGACGCCGTTCCATCGACAATGCTTCCAATTACACTAGTCCCAGCAACAATTGTTGTAGGAACAATATTATTTGCTGTAAAAGCAGTACCAGCAATCGATATAGTTGCAGCACTACCAGCGGTAGTAGGTGATTTTTCCGTTACGGTAACTTCATCAGCCGCAACAGTAAAGTCCACGCCGTAAATTAACTTAGCACCATTGCGATACACCCATATTTTAGCTCTATCCGTAGCTGTTGCTGGAATTCCAGTAGCCGTTATCGCTTTAGATCCATTACTTTCATCTGTCGCATCAGCTGTGTAATCTACAAAGCCACTTACAATCAAATCCGTAGCTTTTAACTTTTTAATATCTCCTGTTGATTCATCTCTTACAAGCAATGTCCAACCTGACCCTGTTCCTCCATGAACAGATTTATTTGTGGCATTTGTAGAAGCTTGAGAAGTTGCAATATTAACTAATTCAATCCTATCAAGACCAAAGACTTTACCAGATACATCAATATAGGTGTCATCTACTAAGCTACCACCTAATTGCCAAGTAGTTGTAGTTGCACTACCCGCTGTAGTAGAGGTAATGGATGTAATACCATTGTTAGTTTGTAGGTATTTGATAGTTCCCTTGTTGTCTATCAATTTGACGGACACTCCTGCTCCAGCTCCTTTAACAAGACCTGCGTCTGTAGTTGCAGTCGTCTGCGCTTGCAGCGCAGTTCCTGCGATCATCATCAGGGCTAGTATGCCCCCTTTTAAATATTTGTTTTTCATAATGTTTGGTTTTTGTGTTCTCATAAAGTTTAGATTTGTTATTATTGTTATTAAAGATTATTAATTAGTAAATTGTATGATTCTTATTTCATCTCCTGCATAGCAAACAGCAGCAGGTTCTAACTCTACCATTGTATTGTTATTGACTACCGTAAACCCTATACGAACGCCATTGCGGTAAATATTAATTTTTTTATCGTCTGTTATTGGTGAAGGGGTTGCAAACTGATTTTGGCCATCATTTGCCGCAATGGTTAATGTGACTTCTTCTTGAAAAACATTGCCTAAAGGCGTCCTAGAAATGACTCCAGAATTTGTGTCTATCAATACTATGTTTTTATCAATAGTCGACGTTGTTTCTTGCAATCCGTCAATGGAAAGTGTATTGGTGGCATCTGTCGTCAATTTGGTTGGCTCTACAAGTGCGCCTCCAAATTTGATAGTCGTATTTGCGCCGATATTGATTCCGTTAGTCGCCGAAATAGCCCCTAAAGAACTGATATCCGTCCAAGTATTACCATCATAAACTTGAATACAATCACAAGCTTGATTCCAAACTTGTTCACCAGTATTGGGCGTGGGAAATTGAAGGTCTCGATTGTTATTGTCTAAGGCTACTACAAGTGCAAATTCGTTTTCAGGATCAAAATCCATTTGTGCAGGACGCCATTGATTACCGTCCCAAACCATTAATGAAGAATTTCCAAGACCGTCCGCATCTAGTATCCAAATAATATCCCCAACATCATTATCAGCCATTGGAACATTGGTCATGTCGTTTACAATATCAATTGTGGAGCCTGTACCACTTTGAGGCAAATACAATATTTTTTGAATATCCAGAAAAACATAGCCTTGGTTTTGACTGTGAATATCAATTTCAATATTCAAATATTTTAGAGTTCCATTCCACACAATGGCATCAAAAGTTGAGAATAAAGGGGTTCCACTACCAACTATTAAAGAGACCATCCCATTTTCATCTGTGGTAATCGATTGTTCTTCAATATACAAATCTTGAAATGTTTCATCTGATATCGTAAAACGAAATGAAACATCTTCGAGACCTAAAGCGACTTGGTTTTCCTCAACATCCGCACCAGGAATTTGAATGACTTCAGAATTGAGAATTAATGCTTGGTAATTAATTCCTGCAGACTGAGCGAATAACCCTTTACTCATAAAAATGAATATCGAAACTATTACTATTTGTTTTAGAATTTTCATCATTAGTCTTTAATTATTGTTTTTTATAAAGTTTGCTAAACATCTAGAGTTTATTTAATTTAAAACGGAATCCCATCAAAATAGACGTTGCATTTAATCGGTAGGATTCGTCGCCATCAATGCTATTTGTAAGTCCATTTTTAGAATCATAGCTCATATATAATGAACTCGAATTACTTAACGTGATTTCGACAGCAACCCCGTAATGGTAATTCATCACTAGTTTACTAAAGTTTTTCCCCTCCAATAAATCATCATATACATCGCTATACTGATTCGATCCGAAAATTAAATAAT
>Ga0209199_1005176_pt1 | contig 11533 bp, 7 predicted proteins | sample COGITO_mtgs_1105_7_FD_184805 | JGI IMG/M metagenome (GOLD analysis project Ga0209199, IMG submission 184805) | Pelagic marine microbial communities from North Sea - COGITO_mtgs_110523 (SPAdes) (version 2) | ecosystem: Environmental > Aquatic > Marine > Epipelagic ...
TGGGTACCCCGCTGAACACCCCCCTCACAAATCACATCGACTTTGTCGCCCACGGCATCACAAATCTCAGCCAGTTGATCGAACGGCGCACGTGACCCGTCGAGCTGACGTCCGCCATGGTTTGAGACCATGATGCCAGTGCACCCAATGTCGACAGCACGCTTGGCATCCTCTACCGACATAATGCCCTTGAGTGCGAACTGCCCGTTCCACTGTGCGCAGAGCTTTTCTGCATCGGCCCACGACATGGTCGGATCCAGCATGGTGGAGAAATAGTCGCCAACGGAAACTGCAACATTTGTGCCCTGATCGATATGCCCTGAGAGGTGAGGCATATCGAACTTATCTTTGGTGAAAAAGTTCCAGGCCCAAGCGGGGTGCGTTGCAAAGCTCCACGCCGACTGAAGATTTAATCGGGGTGGCGAGGTAAATCCCGTTCGCAAGTCACGCTCGCGGTTTCCCCCAGTGATGGTGTCCACGGTTAACGCCAACACATTAAATTGTGCGGCGCGGGCGCGCTCGAGTAGCGCATCGTTCAAGGCCCGGTCCTTGTGAAAGTAGAACTGGAACATTTTAGGGCCTGGTGCAAGCGATGCGATTTCCTCCACGCCTACGGTCGCAAGTGACGACACACCAAACATGGTCCCGTATTTTGTTGCGGCTTTCGCCACAGCACGCTCACCTTCGTGATGAAACAGTCGTTGCAGAGCGGTTGGCGCACAATAGAGTGGCATGTCGAGTTTTTGACCCATGACCTCTACCGACATGTCGACATCTCGCACACCATTGAGCACATTTGGAACGAGATCAGCGGTCTCAAAGGCCTGCGTATTGCGCCGATAGGTCACTTCGTCATCTGCCGCACCGTCAATGTAATGAAAAATAGGTCCCGGCAAACGCTTCTTTGCAAGCCGCCTGAAATCACCAAAGTTGTGACAGTCTGTTAAACGCATTACATATTCCTATTTGCAGCGCACTCTGTGCAGGGCATCATAACGCGCTATTGTTCGTCGTGACGCGCAGAGATCACGACACAACTTCGCATTCAAAGTATCCCATGGTGAACAGGAAACGAGTAACTATGTCATTGATCAAACACCTCATTGCAGTGGCCCTTTTAGTCTCAACGTCTCAGGGCGTCTTTGCGAGCCTTCTAATGACGCCAAACGCGGACCCCGACATGGTCTATCAAGGGGCCATTTTAGAGGGCAACTACGCCGGCGATATCACCAAGCCCTCGGTTTTTTTAGGCTTTGACGCCGGTCAGCAGGTGGCCACTCCGGCGCAGATTAGCGCTGCTATTAACGTCTGGGCAGGCGAATCGGACCGCCTCAAAGTCGTTGAATACGCCAAGACACACGAGGGTCGCCCCCTGTTTGCCGTGTTTATCTCCAGTGCCGAGAATTTAGCAAATCTCGATGCCATTGAAGCAGATATCCAGATGCTCTCTGACGCCCGTCGCCTCAGCGACAAAGATGCGAAGGGTATTATTGAGTCGTTGCCCGCGGTGGCGTGGATGGCGTACTCGATTCATGGGAACGAGACGTCGGGGGCCGACGCGGCGCTGGCCAGCATTTATCACTTAATCGCCAGTACAGATGACGACGTCACCGCCATGCTCGGCAAAATGATCGTGGTCATTGACCCCATGATGAACCCAGACGGTCGCGCCCGGTTTGCCAAGTCACTCGAGCAATACCGTGGCACGGCACCCAATGTTGATGACCAGTCGCTACTTCACACGGGTGACTGGCCCTACGGTCGCACGAATCACTACTTTTTTGATCTGAACCGCGACTTCTTTTTGCTGACTCAACCTGAGACACGTGGACGCGTCGCGTTGATCAACACATGGCGCCCACAGCTTATGATCGATGGTCACGAAATGGGCTCGCAAAGCACCTTTTTAATGGGCCCTCCAAGACAGCCGCTCAACGCCAACATTGATACCGACCTGCAAAAATGGGCGCGCGTATTTTCTGAAGAGCAAGGCGCCGCATTCGACGAGCGATCGTGGCGTTACTTCACGGGCGAGTGGTTTGAAAATTGGTATCCCGGGTACTCCAATTACGCAGAGTACCGAGGCAGCATGCACATTCTCTACGAGCAGTCGCGCATGGCTGAAGATGGCGTGCGACGTCCAGAGGGGACAGTGCAAACCTACAAAGAATCTGTGCACCACCAATTCGTCAGTACCATGGCCAATCTCGCGTCATTAGCAGACCATTCTCAGGCCATGTACCGCGATTATTGGGACGGCAGGAAATACAACGTCTCGCCAAAAAGCCAGTTTGCCAATCGCAGCTACGTCATTTTAGCGAATGAAAATCACGGCCGTATGAACGCGCTCGTGGAACGTCTTGAAGCGCAAGGCATTGAACTTTTCACTAACGAGGCTCCGATGAAAGTGGCCTCAGTCACCACTCAGCTGGGTACTCAAGAAAAGGGATATGTGCTTCCTCAGGGTAGCTTAATTATTCCTAATCGACAGCCTGACGCGCCCTTTGTGGCGGCAATACTGGAGTTTGATGCCGACGTGCGTAAGTCGGTCCTTGTCGAGGAACGACAGCGTAATTTGCGCGACGGCTCGTCACTCATGTACGACACGACGGCTTGGAACTTCAGCATGATGTATGGACTTGCGGCCGTCACCGTGCCCCAACACCTTGAGGATGGACTCAAGCCATGGCGCGGGCACACGCCAACCGTTGACGTCCAAGCGTCGGCGATCGCGTGGACTGTCAATGGCGACGATGATCGCTCGGTGGCTTTTGCCGCACGTTTAATGGAGCAAGGTGTCAGGGTCAGAATCACGGACAAGGCAACTGTCTTATCCGGAAAAACAGTTTCGCGGGGGTCGGTGTTTGTCACCGCCATGGACAACCCAAAAACGGACAATCTAACGGGTCTCATCGAGGCCCAAGCGCGCGCTTTAAACGTGTCAGTCAGCGCCATATCTTCCGGCTATGGCGCGGGCGACCTACCCGACTGGGGCGGATCGCATTTCCGACTGCTAACGCGTCCTCAGATCGCGATCCTCAGCCACGCACGCTTTAGCAGCTATGACGTCGGTTCCAGCTGGTGGGCGATCGACTCGCACCTTGGCATACGCCACAGTCAAGTTGATGCCGCCTACGTATCCCGTGCTGACCTGCGTCGTTACAACACGATCGTCATACCCAATGGGTATCGACCACTCTCAGGCTCAGAGTTGGGGTCGCTGCGTGACTGGGTCAAACAAGGCGGGACACTGATCGCGCACGATAACAGCGCAGCCAATTTGGCGACTGAGAACGGTATTGGTGGCGTTCGCGCGATCAAAGATGCGTTCTCTGACGCCCAGAGTTACGACATAGCGCTTCAGCGAGAACACTTGGCACTGAGCGATGAACTGGACGTCGACGCGGTGAGCGCTCACAGCGTCGACACCGACATTACCTATCCGTGGGATCAAGGCAGTAAGGCGCTAAACGCTGACGAGCTCAAGCGTCGTGATACGTGGCAGTCGCGTTTTATGCCCTCAGGCGCCATGGTCGCCGGACGCGTCGACACCTTGCACTGGCTCACCTTTGGTACGCCCGAGATACTGCCACTCTTATACAGTGAGCAACCGGCACTCATGGTCAACGGACGTCAACAAGCGGTGGTTCGCGTTGGCGTACTAAAGCCCAACAAAGACGCCGAAAAAGCGCGCGCAATCAACTGGTCCACGATCCCTCAAGGGCAAGATCTGAACGTTCGAATGAGTGGACTATTGTGGCCAGAAGCGGCGTCGCGTATCGCGAACTCGGCCTATGTTACGCGTGAGCGAGTGGGCAAAGGCCAAGTGATTTTATTTTCTGGCCAGCCCAATTTCCGCGGTTCCACGCGTGGCGTTGGGCGGCTTTGGCTCAACGCCCTCGTGTACGGTGCAGGCCTAGGCACCTCTGCGGCGGTTAAGCTGTAGACTGACGAGCCCAATCAGGGTTCACAATTGCAATGCCAAGCGGCTTAGACGACGCTTAGCGCTCAATAACATTGATCACTCAACAAAGGAGAAGCGGTATGCCGCGAGTAAATTTAGAAGGTAGCTCTTCAATCGTCACAGGCGGAGCGTCAGGCATCGGTGAAGCCTGTGCTCGGCAGCTGGCCGATTTAGGCTCAAAGGTGGTCGTTGCGGACCTCAATGAGGAGCGCGGCAAGCAAGTAGCCGAGGAAATTGGCGGTCAGTTCGTCAAGTGCGACGTCTCAAGTATTGAAGACGCAGATGCAGCGGTGGCGGCGGCTGCCGCCTTGGGCCCGCTTAGGGCTTGTGTGAACTCAGCGGGTCTGGGCGCCGCGGGTCGTACTGTCAGCCGCGACGGCGAACCCTTTCCGCTCGATAAGTTCAGCTTTGTCATCAAAGTAAACTTAATTGGTACGTTCAATATGCTCAGCCGAGCTGCGGCTCAAATGGCAAAGAACGATCCTCTTGATGATGATGGCGGTCGTGGTGCTATCGTCAACCTTGCATCAGCAGCGGCGTTTGATGGCCAGATTGGTCAATGTGCTTACTCCGCCTCTAAAGCAGGCGTCGTGGGTATGGCACTGCCGATTGCTCGTGATCTCGCCGCCGTCGGTGTTCGCGTCAACACGGTCGCACCTGGCTTGATCGACACGCCTATCTATGGCGAAGGTCCAGAGTCCGACGCGTTCAAAGCGCATCTTGGAAAGTCAGTACTGTTCCCGAAACGATTAGGCAGCGCTGAAGAGCTCGCGTTTGCGGTCGTCGATTGCATTACCAACCCGTACATGAATGCCGAAGTCATTCGACTCGACGGCGGTATTCGCATGCCACCAAAGTAAGTGACATGCCATGATGCGCAAAAGCCCCAATCGAGTTGAGAGGGGCTTTTTTTTGCCCACGCGTTGCGCAGTGCGTCACCACTAGAAATAAAAGCGCGCACAACCAATGCGGTAAATGCCGCGTACGATTAAACACAAAAAGTCACAGATACCGAGGGCGTAACAGCACGTAGTAATAAATCGTGTTTCACTGTCCACCCTACACAAAGCGCTATTTTTGAAATGGCGCGCCCGTATCTCTCTCGAAAGAGAGAACAGGCACACTCACTCACAATTCGGAGTCCCAGATGGAGAAGCCCACCTTTAAAGAGGAATCCCTTAAGTATCACATCGAGGGAAAACCCGGGAAGCTAGAGGTAAGAGCAACCACGCCTCTTGAAACACAAGCCGACCTATCGATGGCGTACTCACCCGGCGTTGCCCATGCCTGTGAGTACATCGTTGAGGACCCTCTTAACGCCTCCAAGGTAACCGCACGAGGCAATCTGGTTGCGGTCATCAGTAATGGCACCGCTGTTCTGGGACTGGGCGCCATTGGTGCGCTGGCATCGAAGCCCGTCATGGAGGGCAAAGCGGTCCTCATGAAAAAATTCTCCGACATCGACACCTTCGATTTGGAAATTGACGAAAGAGACCCTGAAAAGCTCGTCAATATTATTGCGGCGCTCGAACCCACCTTCGGCGGCATTGTGCTCGAAGACATCAAAGCACCCGAATGTTTCTACGTGGAGCGTCAACTCCGCGAGCGGATGAATATTCCGGTGTTTCACGACGACCAACACGGCACAGCGGTTGTGTCGACGGCTGCCGTTATTTCTTGGCTTAAGCTCACCGGCAAGAAAATGGAAGAAGTGAAGCTCGTGATCTCAGGGGCAGGCTCTGCGAGCATGTCTTGCGCCGACCTGATTGTGAGTCTGGGACTCAAACGAGAGCACGTGTTCATGTGCGACAGCAAAGGCCTTATTTATGAGGGCCGGCAAGAGGGCATGAACGAGTTCAAAGAGCGATATGCGCGACAAACAGACAAGCGAACATTAGCCGAGGCCATGGAAGGCGCCGACATATTCTTTGGCCTCTCTACCGGTGATTGTGTCACTCAAGACATGGTTAAGCAGATGGCACCCAACCCCCTGATTTTGGCCATGGCCAATCCAAATCCTGAGATTCACCCAGACCTTGCACGCCAAGCCCGGCCGGACGCCATTATTGGTACCGGCCGGTCGGACTTTCCAAACCAAGTGAATAACGTCCTCTGCTTCCCCTTCCTGTTCCGTGGCGCATTGGATTGTGGTGCGACCGCGATTAACGACGAGATGAAACTTGCCTGTGCCTATGGCCTTGTCGACCTTGCTCAGCAAGAGGCCTCAGAGGAAGTGGCACAGGCCTATGACGGTCAGTCACTCAAGTTTGGCTCCGACTACATTATTCCGAAACCCTTCGATCCACGCCTCTTTGAGCGCGTGCCGGTGGCAGTTGTCGAAGCCGCCATGAAGACCGGTGTTGCAAGCCGTCCGATTGAGGATCTTGATGAGTATCGTCGAAACTTAAGCAAACACGTGACGCGCTCCGGCATGTTTATGCAGCCAGTCGTTAATGCGGCGGCCAATAGCGGCCTGAAAATGGTTTATTCGGACGCCGAAAACGAAACTGTACTTCGCGCGGTTCAAACCGTTGTGGATGAGGCGATCGCGCGGCCCATATTGGTCGGTCGCCCCAGTGCCATCAACACCGTTATCGACGAGTTAGGGCTTAGAATTAGACTCGGTGAAGACGTGGAGGTGATCAACCCACGCAGCTACGATAAGTACGAAGAGTACGCGCGCGACTACCACCAAATTGCGGCAGGACGAAGCGGGGTCTCAGTCGAGGGAAGCAGCGTTCTTTTACGGACCGACAGTACCGTTATTGCCGCCATGGCGCTGCGCAATGGTGATGCGGATGCCATGATTTGTGGCAAAGTCGGTCGCTTTACTGACCATTTTCAAACCCTGCGATCCGTGATTGGCACCCAGGGCGCAGACGTTCGTGCATCAACGCTGACAACCCTGTTGTTTGACGACGGCCCACTCTTTTTAACCGACTGCTTTATCGACCTTGATCCCACAGTCGATCAAATCGTTTCTAAAACATTGCTCGGCATAGACCAGGTTCGGCAGTTTGGCATCACACCGCGCGTTGCATTGCTGTCTCACTCAAACTTTGGCTCATCAAATGCGCCCTCTGCACGCAAGATGAGACAGGCCAGTGAGATTCTCAGAGCACAACTTCCGGACGTCGATATCGACGGAGAGATGCATTCACTCACCGCACTCGACTCGGCGTATCGGCAAACCATCTTTGAAGACAGTCAATTAAAAGGCAGCGCGAATCTTTTGGTTTTTCCAGGACTTGATGCCGCCAATATTGCCCTCGGACTGTTGCGCAAGAAGGCCAACGGACTGCTCATCGGACCCTATATGTCTGGCCTGAAACGACCGGCCCACATCATGGTGAACTCGGCGACACCTCGTGCCATTTACAACGTCAGTGCACTCGCTGTTGCAGAAACCCTAGCAAAACAGAAATAAAGTAGGCGCCATCGATGATCATGGTGGCGACCGCTCACTCCTCGTCCGCATCCAGGTCGGACTCGCATTCGTCGACGATGAAGCTCTGAGTGCGGTCGCGTTCAAAGAGGCGCGCTTCGTCCTCGGCGAGTTCGTGCTGCGCGTGTGCGGTGCTCATGTCAGCCATTGCGGCCTCCATGGCGTAGTAGTTTTCAAACCAAACTTCCATCATGACGTCGAATTCCGGCGCTTCTGCACCATCACCAGCGAGAATGGGGTATCGACGCACGTACTTTAACGCGTGTGGACTGAGGTATTTTTCGCCCAACAAGCGATGATGCAACTCGTAATAATCTCGAAACGCCTCTGCTGTCAGCTCGGGGCGTTTAAACAACAACGTAACCACCTTAATCATCGCCTGACCTCCCATTCAACCCGCTAGACACCCGCCCTGAAGACCAAAACCAGTCACTTCATTGACTCAGATACCACATGATCCGCGCCGTGAATTGCTCCGAATCGCTCCTCGCGTTGACTGAACAAATGCTCAGGGCTAACCGATTCATAAGCCGCAGAGGGGTCATCGGGATCTGAGTAAAACCCCAATACATAGCCGCCCTTCGCGTAACCGATCAGCGCACGTAACTCAGGGCTGAGTTTGCGGGCATGTTCTGGCGGGCAGGACAGGTACTGGTTTTCTTCTTGGCGCAACCAACTGAGTGCGTAGTGCATAAACACCCCCGTTCTAACTTGATCCGGTGTCGAGTTCGCACCACCGCCGTGGAGGACAGTGCCGGTGTAACAGAGCACAGAACCCGGCTCCATTTCAGCATAGGCAATCTCGTGCGGCTCGGGCTGACGGTCTTTGTCCCAGTACTGAGAGCCTGGAACAACCTGGGTGGCACCGTTCGCGCGGGTAAAGGGTGTTGTTGCCCAAATGGTGCTGAACAGGGGCTCGACCTTTCGCGGCAGGTAGCCGCCCCAGATACCTCGGTCACGGTGCAGAATTTGTGCACTCTCGCCCGGAGCAATAGCGACCGCCGAGGTAAAGTGCAGTTGAATATCGTCGCAGTAATCACTCAAATACTGACGTGCGGAGGTCAGCATCATGGCATTAAGCGCGAGATCAGCGCAGGCTTCAGAGCGCGCAACAAGCGCTCCAATACGCTGCGTTTTAAAGCCTGTGAATGCATCACGCCCGAAGGTATTTTGCGTCAAGAAGGGTGACAATTCGCTGTTCAGACGCGCGACATCATCCGCAGGTAAAACCTTGTCGACAATGACCGCCCCATCTTTTTGTAAGTGCTCAATAATCTCATTAGGCGACGCTGTCGCTGCGACGTGTTCGATGGTTGCCATGGCGTCATCTCCGATTGAGTTCGTCTTCACCGCATCGATACCTCGTTAACATAGTAAATCACTGGAATCGTTAGTCCAGCCGTCTGCGCTATTGTTTGGTGCTATTGATTGGTGTCAGTCCAGACGCCACACTCACGGAAATCACCAACGAGGTGCCGCACGATGACATCGCCCAACGCTGTTCACCACATTGCCGTGTCAACGGCCGATATAAAGGCGCAAATCGCTTTTTTTTCCGACGTCTTAGGCCTGTCGTTAGCAGGATTATTTTGGATGCACGGGGTGCCCAACGCTTGGCATGCATTTCTCAAAATGGGCGAGGCGTCGTTTTCGTTCGTCTTTATTCCCGGGAACGAGACGAAAGATGTGGTGATGGGTCAGACTCATGCAGGCACTGGCGCAGGCTCGTCAGCACCCGGGACCGTGCAGCACATTGCACTCAACGTCGACACGATGGATGACTTGTTGACCCTGCGAGACCGCATTCGATCGCGCGGTGTGCCGGTATTTGGGCCTCTCGACCACGGCCTGTGTCACTCGATTTATTTTGCAGGACCTGAGAATCTCACACTGGAAATTGCCACGAGCGATCAGGTGACCCACCCCTTAGACGGTCAGGGTACGTGGATCGACTCAGAGGTTGCGTCTCTTGCCGGAATTAGCCCCGACGAACTCGAACAGTTTAAGCATCCAGCTGTATTCGAAGGGCAAGGTGGGGCGATTAAACAGCCTGCCTTTGATGCTGAGAAGCCACACCTCGCCTACCCTGAAGACACCTATCCAGTAATGCTGGATATGCCCGACAGCGCCTTTAAAACGAAGCCGGAGGACCAAATACCCCCGGGCATTGGGCAGCAAGAGTCTTAAGCCTCAGACCGGAAATCCTTGATCGGCCAACCAATCTAGCACCGCGGCACTGGCTTGAGCCGCGAGCTCAGGCTGTCCCATGTAATAGTGGTTCGCGCCTTGAATATTGACCATCGCCTTTCGAGTGTGACCAATTGCCTCAAACAATCGATCAGTGTGCTGGGGTGTACAGGCGTCGTCCGCTGAGTTGCCCACCACCAATACTGGAACAGTGACGCGTCCTAAACTGGTTGGGCCGCAGGCATTCGCGTCGTCATAACTCCACTGAGACAACCAACTCCGCAAGGTACAGAATCGAGCAAGACCCACCGGGCCGTTGTTTGCAATGCGTGGATCGCCCAAGTAGCACGTGCCTGGCGCGCGATCATTGGGATCGACTCGTGGATCCAGCCAGCGCGGGTCGGCCATCGTTCCGTGCGTGACAAAGGCAAACTCCTCGTGCTCTCGACCCGCATCGATTAACGCGGCCAATTTATTTTTTACCCAGCTCGTTATTTTTCGATTCCGCGCGATCTGGGCCTCGTGATAGCGCACCAAAAATGCATCATCAAACGGCGGATTAATTTCCCCCCCGTACAAATCAAGACTGGCGTCACGCAGGGTTGGATTGCACTCGTCAATCACTGAGGCGTCCAACCATTCGGTCAGCGTGCCGTGGCGCGATACGTGAGCGGCCATCATGATCAGCGCATCTGCGGGGGGCAACGACGCCTGGGTCAAATCAGGGCCTCCACCACAGGGACTTGAGGTCACTGTGGGACGTTCAGCCTGAGACTGATAAAAGGCTGAGAGAGAACCACCGCCACTCCAACCCAGCAGCACCACATGCTGATAACCCAGCACCTCCCGAGCGTGCCGCATTGCCGAACCCAAATCCAAGGTGACCTTTTCCATGTTGAGCGCGTAATCGGCACCACGATAACGGCTATCGCAGGCGAGGACATGAACGCCTGCGCGCGCAAACTGACTCATAATAGGCAACCAGCCGGTACCGCCAATCGGGTGCATTGTGACCAGACAGGTAGCAGAGGGCTCTTGCGTTCTGATCAGTGTGCAAAAGACCGTAACAATGTCCTCTGCACTACCGTAGGTCTCTTTAAACCCCGACTTTTCAACGGTCACTATGGGGAATGGCTCTCTAATTACTTTTTTTGTCACGACAATCACCTTTTAAAAGCGTCACCCGGCTACCCTACCGGAACTCGAACGCGCACCCTTCATTTATCCATATCATCCGTGAAAGTAATCTTTTTTAGGTTGATATAACGTACTCTGTTCACACAATAATGACCGACTTCCGCACGAGGTAAACACCATGTTCAACGCATTGCTTGCAACTCAACCTGACGGCCAACATCGCGTCGACGTCACACAGATCGACACGTCAGACCTCGCAAACACCGGTGTCCTGATCAAAGTCGATTACAGCACCATCAACTACAAAGATGCGCTGGCGGTTACCGCTTCCGCGCCGATTATTCGAAACTACCCATTGGTTCCCGGTATCGATCTTGCGGGGACCGTTGAGCAAAGTGATGATCCGATGTGGAATGTTGGCGACTCGGTGGTTGTCAATGGATGGGGCATGGGTGAAGGCCATTCGGGCGGCTTGGCACAGTACGCACGCGTGCCGGCCAGCTTCTTAGTGAAACTCCCACAAAATATGACCACACGTCAGGCCATGGCAATCGGCACTGCAGGCTACACCGCGGCGCTGTGTGTCGATGCACTCGACGCTCAAGGCGTCACGCCAGACCAAGGCACGATCTTGGTGACCGGTGCCAGCGGCGGCGTGGGCAGTGTCGCTGTCGTACTCCTTGCGGCGCGCGGCTTCTCGGTCGCCGCATCAACCGGCAAGCCGGATGCAGCCGATTACCTCACGCGGCTCGGTGCATCGACGATTATCGACCGACATACACTATCAGCGGCAGGGAAAC
>Ga0209199_1005177_pt1 | contig 11533 bp, 9 predicted proteins | sample COGITO_mtgs_1105_7_FD_184805 | JGI IMG/M metagenome (GOLD analysis project Ga0209199, IMG submission 184805) | Pelagic marine microbial communities from North Sea - COGITO_mtgs_110523 (SPAdes) (version 2) | ecosystem: Environmental > Aquatic > Marine > Epipelagic ...
ATCGCGTCATAGACCGTCAACCCACCCAGACCACTGTCAAAAACTCCGATTGCCATGCTTTTATTTCCGTACTGCGCCCAATGCCCTGCCATAACCATAGCTGAGCGCATCTGGCTTGACCATTCCCACACCCAAAAATGTAAGCTTAGGCGGCCGAACGCTCAGACGCATTGCCCTTTGTCAGCTGATCGAGCAACTCCGCTCTGCGCTTCTGCATGGCCTTTGCATTCGCCAGTTTGACCGGGCCAAAGCCGCGGATGTTGAGCGGCAAACTCAGAATTTCTTGCCAAATATCCAGCCGCTCCGGATCATAATCTCGCAGCATCCGCCCAACCAGGCTCTCAAAATCTTTGATCAATTGTCGCTCCATGCGTCGCTCGGCACTATAGCCAAAGGGATCGAATGGGGTTTCTCGCAAAAAGCTTAAACGCGCCAACCCTTGACTTACCCAATCAAACCAGGCCCCAAAGCTGCGCTTTTGCGGCCGCCCATCCGGTCCTGTTTTCGCCAAGAGTGGCGGTGCCAGATGATATGAAATTTCGTAGTCACCCTCGAACCGCTCTGCGACCTGTGTCTTAGTCGCCAAAAGCAAACGCGCCACCTCATATTCATCCTTATAGGACAGAAGCTTATGATAAGATTGCAATACCAGCTCTTGCAATTCTGGCGCCATGCCCTGAAGTTTGCCACGCATCTCTTCATAGCGCGCCAAGCGGCCAGAACCATAAGCGCGCAACCTCGCCAAACGGGCCGCCTCAGGATCTTGAACCGGGGCCTCGGTGCGCGCAAATTTACGGTCTAAATCTGGATCAACCATGGCCCATCGTCCCAACGCGAAGGCTTGTTGATTCTGGGGCACTTTCGCCCCATTCAACGCGATCGCCTCTAGCAAGGCCTCCTGCGTGAGTGGCAGCAATCCTTGCTGATAGGCCGCACCGAGTAAGATCATATTGGCGTAGACCGTGTCTCCCAACGCCGTTTCCGCCAAGCGGGTCGCATTGAACAATCGCGCGCGCTCTTGCAATCGCGCAGTCAACGCCAAGTGCAAATCGGCGCCCGGGATTGCAAAAGCGGTGTCGCGAGTGAAATCCCCGGTAATGATTTCGTGACGATTAACCACAGCGCCGCCTGTGGGCGCCATGAGGCCCAATGTGCTGCCCTGGGCCGAGACGACAAGGTCACCGCCGATCAACGCATCGCATTCCCCTAAAGCCACGCGAATTGCGGAAATATCTTCCGGTGTCTCACCGATGCGGCAGTGAATATGCACCGCGCCACCCTTTTGAGCCAGACCAGCCATTTCCATTACCCCAGCCGCCTTGCCATCCAAATGCGCCGCCATCGCTAGAAGCGCACCGATGGTCACCACCCCAGTGCCGCCCACGCCCGTAACGACGATATTATGTGTGCCTTTAAGCGTGCACGGCTCTGGAGCAGGCACCTCTGGAATCGACAACGTTTGAGCCACTGGACGGCGCAGCTGCCCGCCGCGCACGGTGGCAAAAGAGGGACAAAACCCATTTACGCAGCTGAAATCCTTGTTGCAGCTGGACTGATCGATCTGCCTTTTTCGCCCCAGTGGAGTCTCAAGGGGCAGCAAAGAGACGCAATTGGATTGCACCCCGCAATCACCGCAGCCTTCGCAGACATCTGGATTGATAAACAAGCGCTGATCTGGATCGGGAAAGGCCCCCCGTTTGCGTCGGCGCCGCTTCTCAGCCGCGCAGGTTTGCACATAGACAATAACGGAAACGCCAGACAATTGCCGAAAGCCCTCTTGCACTGCATTAAGCTGCGCACGCGGATGTATTTGAATGCCAGCTGGAAAATCTGCCGGAGAGATGTCTTCTTTTTCGTCATAAACCACAGCAAGGTTTTTCACCCCGATCCCGCGCATCTCTTGCACGATCCGCGCCGCATCCAATCCCCCATCATTGTTTTGTCCGCCTGTCATCGCTACGGCGTCGTTGAACAAAATTTTGTAAGTCATGGTCGTGCCAGCGGCGACCGCTGCGCGAATGGCTTGAATGCCTGAGTGGTTGTAGGTCCCATCGCCAATATTTTGGAACACATGTGACCGGGTGGAAAACAGCGACTCGCCGATCCAGTTGGCCCCCTCTCCGCCCATTTGTGTGAAACCCAAAGTCTGCCGATCCATCCATTGCACCATGTAGTGACAGCCAATACCGGAATAGGCGCGGCTGCCTTCGGGAATTTTGGTTGAGCTGCTGTGGGGGCACCCAGAGCAGAAATATGGCACGCGACTGGCCAAAGTGGGCCCGTTATTCGCAGTATGCGCCGCGTCAATTCGCTCCAAGGCACCTGTTAGGCGAGCCGAGCCGCAACCCTCAGTAATCAATATGTGACCTAATTTTTGTGCAATCACTATCGGATCGAGCGCGTAGCTATCGGCAAAGAGCAAGGCACCTTGCGCATCTTGCCCCCCAAACACCCGGCGGCTGCCTTTTTGGTTGAAGAGTGCCTCTTTGATCTGGCCCTCAATCAATTTGCGTTTCTCTTCCACAACAACAATGCAGTCCAAACCTTCCGCCCATTCGGCAAAAGATTGCATATCAAGTGGCCAGGTCATGGCGACTTTATAGGTTGTCACGCCGTGGCGCACGGCCGCCTGCTTATCAATGCCGAGCACCTGCATAGCATGGGCCAAATCGAGCCAATTTTTCCCAGCAGCGACAAAGCCAATTTTTGCGCCAGCCTGTCCCAATACCCGCTTATCCATGCGATTAGCGCGCGCATAGGCTTGTACTGCGCGACGCTTGTGGTGAATGATCCGCGCCTCTTGTTCCTGCGGCGTATCTATGAGGCGAATGTTCAAGCCACCATCGGGCATGTCGAACTCTGGCGTGACAAATTGCAACCGCTGAGGATCGCCATTGACCACAGAGGTCACTTCAATCGTGTCTTTGATGCATTTCAGCCCAGCCCAAACCCCGGCAAAGCGTGACAGGGCAAAGCCGAAGAGCCCGTAATCAATCACCTCCTGCACGCCCGCAGGCGACAGCACCGGCATGAAGCTGTCCATCATGGTCCATTCGGACTGGTGCAAAGTGGTCGAACTTTCTCCTGTGTGGTCATCCCCAAGTGCTGCCACGACCCCGCCAAGGCGGGAGGTCCCAGCCATATTTGCATGGCGAAAGACATCACCGGAACGGTCCACGCCTGGCCCTTTGCCATACCAAAGTCCAAACACACCCTGAAATTTGCCTTCACCGCGCAACTCGGCTTGCTGGCTGCCCCAAAGGGCCGTTGCCGCCAAATCCTCATTCAACCCTTCTTGAAAACGCACCTGCGCTTTTTCAAGCTCCGCCGATGCGCGCGTCATTTGAAAATCAACTGCGCCGAGCGGCGATCCGCGATAGCCCGTGACATAGCCCGCTGTGTTATGTCCCGCCGCTCGATCTCGCGCTGATTGCATCAACATCATCCGCACCAAAGCCTGGGTGCCGTTCAACAAGACTTGTTTTTTGGTCAAGTCATATCTGTCAGCGAGTGAAACATCGTGCTGCATGGTCTGCGGCCTCCTGGAATGCATAATCAACTGTTAGGTCAAAAACTATGACCTAACAACGAAAATTTCCGTGACCTAGTCTCAATTTGCATGTTATGGCAACCGTAAGCGATCAGAGAGGTGGGCCAGTGGACTGGGATAAATTGCGAATCTTCCATGCGGTTGCTGATGCCGGGTCGCTGACCCATGCAGGAGGGACTTTGCATCTTTCGCAATCAGCCGTGTCACGGCAAATCAGAGCGCTTGAGGAGTCGCTCGACGCGACATTGTTTCACCGACATGCACGCGGGTTGATACTCACAGAGCAGGGTGAGCTGTTATTTGAAGCCACGCGCGCCATGAGCAAACGCCTTGATGCCGCTTCAGCGCGTATTCGCGACAGTGAAGATCAAGTATTTGGCGCACTTCGCGTCACCACAACCACTGGTTTCGGCACCCTTTGGCTAGCGCCCCGCTTACCGCAGCTCTATGAAAAATACCCGGACCTCAATGTAGAGCTGATGCTTGAGGAAAGGGTATTGGACCTGCCGATGCGTGAGGCCGATGTCGCCATTCGCATGAAAGAGCCGAGCCAAGCAGATTTGATTCGAAAACGCCTGATGACGGTCGAAATGGGGCTTTACGCCAGTGAAGACTACCTCAAATCGCGCGGCACGCCGCAAGCTCTCGACGATATGGCCAATCATCGGTTGATTTGCCAAAATCCGAACGCGCCTCAAGTGGCGGTCAGTGCCGCATTGGTGCAGAATTTGATGGGGTATAGCCCAAAATCCACTTTGACCGTCAACAATTACTTCGGTGTCTTGCAAGGCGTGATCAACAACCTTGGGATAGGAATTTTGCCCAATTACGTCACCCATGATTTTCCAGATCTGGTGCGTGTTTTGCCTGAGCTTGAGAACACAGCAGTCCCCGTTTTTCTTGCTTATCCAGAAGAATTGCGCCACTCGCGCCGCATCGCGGCCTTTCGTGACTTTGTCCAAGATGAGATCATCGCCCGCCGTCGGGAAGAACGCGGCCTTGAAATACTAAAATAGCTATGCCCTGAGCGCATAGCGGCTTTGCGCTTACAGGCCTTGCAGGGATGCAATGGCGCTCCCAGATACACATTATGAGATCGGTGCACATCGGCGCGTCTCATCACCTCCCTGTTGGACTTTCGCCGGGCCATGTGCCCGGCTTTTTTTTGCTTGGCCCGCATGGCGGTTGCGCTGCCAATTTGCCAATTCAGCCATGCTTTTGCGCAAAAGCGGCATTTAATAGCTATTCCAACCTTCCCTCTGCTCGTTAATTTTCGTAACAGGGTGCAAATTTGCACCGTGGGGGATGACAACTTGCAAGATCCAGTGATAACGCCCGACCTCATAGCCGCCCATGGGCTGAGCCCAGACGAGTACGATGGTATTCTGGAAATCATAGGCCGGGATCCAAGCTTTACGGAAATGGGCATTTTCTCTGCCATGTGGAATGAGCATTGCTCCTACAAATCCTCAAAAAAATGGCTTCGCACTCTGCCCACGGAAGGACCACAGGTGATTTGCGGCCCGGGTGAGAATGCGGGTGTTGTTGATATTGGCGATGGGCAGGCTGTCATTTTCAAAATGGAAAGCCACAATCACCCAAGCTATATCGAACCCTACCAGGGTGCAGCCACCGGCGTTGGCGGTATTTTGCGTGATGTCTTTACAATGGGAGCGCGCCCAATTGCGGCGATGAACTCTTTATCCTTTGGCAGTCCCGATCATCCCAAAACCAAGTCCTTGGTCTCTGGTGTGGTGGCTGGTGTTGGCGGCTATGGCAATTGCTTCGGTGTACCGACCATCGGCGGCGAAGTGCGCTTTGATGCGGCATATAATGGCAATTGCCTGGTGAACGCCTTTGCCGCCGGGCTCGCAGATACGGATAAGATCTTTTATTCGGCTGCGTCTGGCGTCGGCATGCCTGTGGTTTATCTGGGGGCCAAAACCGGGCGCGACGGGGTCGGCGGCGCGACGATGGCCAGCGCTGAATTTGACGACACCATTGAAGACAAGCGCCCAACCGTGCAGGTTGGCGACCCCTTTACCGAAAAGCGCCTTATGGAAGCCACATTAGAGCTTATGGCAACTGGCGCTGTGATTTCCATCCAAGATATGGGTGCCGCGGGCCTGACCTGCTCTGCGGTCGAAATGGGTGACAAAGGCAATCTAGGTGTGCGGTTGGATCTTGAAAAAGTGCCAACGCGCGAGCTGAACATGACGGCCTATGAGATGATGCTATCTGAATCGCAAGAACGCATGCTCATGGTGCTTAAACCAGAGCTGGAAGAGCAAGCGAAGGCTGTCTTTGAAAAATGGGATCTGGATTTCGCCATCGTCGGCGAAACAATTGCGGAAGACCGCTTTTTGATCATGATGAACGGCGAAGTGAAAGCCGATCTGCCGCTCAAAGCCCTCTCCGGCAATGCGCCAGAATATGACCGCCCATGGGTTGAGATTCCGGCAGCTGACCCTCTGGGAGATGTGCCACAGATTGATCCGATTGACGGTCTAAAAATGCTTATATCCAGTGCGAATTACGCGTCCAAACAATGGGTATATGAACAATATGACAGCCAAGTTATGGCCGACAGTCTGCGGACGCCCGGCATGGGCTCGGGCATCGTGCGGGTTCATGGCACGCAAAAGGCTCTGGCCTTTACATCGGACGTGACGCCTCGCTATGTTGCGGCCAATCCGTTCGAAGGGGGCAAGCAAGCCGTGGCCGAGGCCTATCGCAACCTCTCAGCGGTCGGCGCCCTGCCCCTGGCCACCACCGACAATTTGAACTTTGGCAATCCTGAGAAACCAGAAATCATGGGGCAATTTGTCGGAGCGTTAAAGGGCATTGGCGCCGCTGTCGCCGCTCTTGATATGCCGATCGTCTCCGGCAATGTGTCCCTGTATAATGAGACCGACGGGTCCGGCATTCTGCCGACGCCAACCATCAGTGCCGTTGGCCTCATTGCGGATGCCGATGACGCCATTACAGGATTGGCCCGCGAAGGCCATATGGCGATCTTGATTGGTGAAACCATCGGTCATCTTGGGCAATCCGCCCTTTTGGCCGAGGTCTTTAACCGCGTGGAAGGTGATGCACCGCCTGTTGATCTGGAATCTGAAAAGAAACATGGCGAATTTATCCGCGCCAATTGCGCCTGGATTACCGCCTGTAGTGATCTGTCCGATGGAGGTCTAGCGCTGGCTGCTTTTGAGATGGCTGAGGCCGCAAATATCGGCGTTAGCCTGGATGCGGAAGGAACTGCGGAGCTCTTTGGTGAGGATCAAGCGCGCTATCTGGTGGCCTGCAACTTTGATCAGGCCGAAGCGCTTCTGGCTGCGGCTGGCAATCTTGGAGTTCCGGCCACCTGTGTTGGGCGTTTTGGCGGCACGCAGGTCAGCTTTGGCGCGCAACAGGCGGAGTTGTCGGAGCTCAGCACGATTTTTCGCAACAGTTTCGCAAATGCGGTCACTTGAAAAGAACAACGCTCGGCTCTACCTTCGAGTTATAGGAAGCGAGGAACTGCCCAATGGCCATGGCCGCACAAAATATTGAAGCGCTGATCAGGGAGACATTTCCAGAGGCGCAGATCACGATCACAGATCTGGCTGGGGACGGCAATCACTACGCCGCTGAGGTGACCGATGCCAGCTTCGCAGGAAAAAATAGGGTGCAACAGCATCGCGCTGTTTACGCCGCGTTGAAAGGCAAAATGGACGGGGCGCATGGGGAGTTGCATGCGCTGGCGCTGACCACAAAGGCACCGAGCTGATATGTTTAACTGGGGTCTCATTGCATATCTTTCCCTTGCTATACTGATCCTGTTGTTTTTCAGGGCCTTTTGGGTGGTCCGGCACGAAAAAGACCAAGGCCGCGGTTCCTTGCCCGGTCAGGGAGATCACGAGGTTCGAGCGGACTATTTTTCCGGCGGTGCCGGAGGTGGACATTCGGGCAGTTTTCGGGTTCCAAAAGACCCACAGAAATACGCACAGCAATTTGTGCCCAAAGACAGAAAGCCAAAAGATGAGCGCTGAAGATCAAATCCGCGAAACAGTGACATCCAATGATGTTGTGCTGTTCATGAAAGGCACCGCCTCTATGCCGCAATGCGGCTTCTCAAGCCAGATTGCTGGTATCTTGAACTACATGGGTGTGGCATATCAGGACGTGAATGTTCTGGCCGATGATGCCATTCGCCAGGGAATCAAAGATTACTCCGATTGGCCCACTATTCCACAGCTCTACGTGAAAGGTGAGTTCATCGGCGGTTGCGATATTGTCCGCGACATGACCCTATCGGGGGAATTGGATGGGCTCTTGGCAGAAAATAATGTCAGTTACAATCAAGATGCCGCCAATGAAATTCGCAAGGCAAACGCACCTGACTAATTATACCAGGCTCGACTGAGCCTGCCACCGGGACCAAACCCGCGAGATTAGCCCATAGTGCTAATCAGCAGATTGGGCGATCCGCTCTTCCAGATCATCCGCCGCGGCTTCAGCGCGCGCGGACAGCTCCGCCAGGCTCTCCAGTAGGGCTGGCGGAACCACGGGAACTTCAACTTTTTTTTCTACTGGTTTGATTTCTTGAGAAACTTCTCGAGGGGCCTCTTGCACCTGTTCTAGAGCTGCTTCTGTGGCCCTGAGCTGTTCTTGCAAAGCCAAGGTACGATCTGCAAGCATAAGACCCGACATTAGCAACATCTGAGCTTCTGGCACACGCCCGACTTGCGCCAGCAGAGTGCTGGCCTCTGCGTCTAACGCGTCCCGGGCCTTTTGCAGCTGCGGCTCCTCACCTTCCGGGCAGTTGACTTTATAGGGACGTTGACCGATTTTAATGGTGACTTCAGGCATCGCGCGGCTCCTCACTGGTTTGGGTCAAGGCCTTCAGCAACATTTCAAGTTGCGCTGCCTCGGCGGCCCGTTCCACGGTTAATGTGTCAATCTCTACCTGCATCGCGGCATTGACCAGACTTGCATCCCCCAGACCTTCAGCATTGGCCGCCCGCAATGCTTGATTTGACGCGCGCAATTGCGCATTGGACTTCATCACTTGTGACAACTGCGCATCAAGAGCGGCCAGAGCATCAATACCAACATTTTCCGGCGCAGCGGTCTCGGTCGGTGCTGGCGCCACTACACCACCGTTGGGCAAAACCGCTTCTGTCGCCGATGATATGCGCTGAATTGCAGCGGTAATCCTTTGTTCAAAAACAGAAATATCACTCATTGCTCATCTCACACCCCTGCGCCGTTGCCATCAACAGCTGTCTCGAATCGCGTTAACCACCCTTAGGGTAGGTTAAATTAACCTTAACGTCCAAGAGTCAGCACTTGAAACATTTTTTAAGAAATGGATCAGGTTACTTGATATTCCCTCTTCACTTGATAGGAAGCAACAACGTTTGCCCTTACAGAAAGTTAGCTCCGTGGATCTCAAAGCACTCGCCGCCAAGAACCCTGAACATTGGAAAAAAGCCGCTGCCATTCGCGCTTTGACGTTGGATGCGGTTGCCGCCGCAAATTCAGGTCACTCAGGTATGGCGATGGGCATGGCCGATGTGGCGACTGTTCTGTTCGAAAAGCACATGAAGTTTGACGCCTCTGCCCCCAATTGGCCAGATCGCGATCGTTTCATTCTCTCTGCGGGGCATGGGTCGATGCTGCTCTACTCACTGCTGCATCTGACCGGCTACGCCGATATGACGCTCGATGAGATCAGAAATTTCCGCCAATGGGGCGCGAAAACTGCGGGCCATCCAGAGTATGGCCACGCTTCTGGCATCGAAACAACCACGGGTCCACTTGGCCAAGGGATTGCCAACTCTATCGGCTTTGCCATGGCCGAGGAAATATTACGCGCCACATACGGCAAAAAAATTCAGAACCATTACACCTATGTCATCGCCGGGGACGGTTGCTTGATGGAAGGCATCAGCCAAGAGGCCATCGGGCTTGCAGGACGCCATGAGCTGGGTCATTTGATTGTGCTTTGGGATGATAACAACATCACCATAGATGGGACGGTTGAGCTCTCTGATCGGACAGATCAGGTGCAGCGTTTCAAAGCCTCAGGCTGGCATGTGCAAGCCATTGACGGCCACGATCCGGTCGCCATTGACGCGGCTTTGACCGCGGCGCGCAAATCAAAAAAACCCTCAATGATTGCCTGTAAGACCCATATCGCGCTGGGGCACGCAGCGCAGGACACGTCAAAAGGGCATGGCGCTCTTACGGATGCGGCGCAATTGGCTGATGCGAAAGCCAGCTATGGATGGCCCTATGGAGCATTTGAAATTCCAGCCGATGTAAAGGCCACTTGGGAGACCATTGGGGCGCGCGGCAGTGCAGAACGCGCCGAGTGGGACAACCGGTTCGCCGGTCTTTCTGCCGCGCGACAGGCGCAATTCAACCGCGCCTTTGCTGGCGCAGCCCCAAAAAAACTGGCCGCTGCGATCCGCGCCATCAAGAAAGATGCCGCCGACACCAAGCCAAAATTGGCCACCCGCTCAGCCTCGGAAAAAACCTTGCAGGCGGTTAATCCTGTGATGCCTGAAACCGTGGGCGGCTCGGCTGATTTGACCGGTTCAAACAATACAAAAACAGCGGACATGGGGATTTTTGATCCCGAAAATCGCGCTGGGCGGTATATCTACTACGGCATCCGCGAACATGGCATGGCTGCGGCAATGAACGGCATGGCGCTGCACGGCGGGATTCGCCCCTATGGTGGCACCTTCATGTGTTTCACCGATTATGCCCGCGGCGCAATGCGCCTCTCGGCTTTGATGGGCGTTCCAACCGTCTATGTCATGACCCATGATTCCATCGGCCTGGGTGAAGATGGTCCGACGCACCAGCCAGTCGAACATTTGGCCATTTCCCGCGCCACGCCAAACACTTTGGTTTTCCGCCCAGCCGACATAACGGAGACGGCAGAGGCATGGGAAGTGGCGCTCACTCAGCCAAGCACACCGACCGTCATGGCGCTTTCTCGTCAAGGCGTGCCTGCGGTGCGTGATGCGTATAAATCCGCAAATCTCAGCGCGCGCGGCGCCTATGTTCTGGCCGAGGCCGAGGGCAAGCGCCAAGCAATCGTGATGGCAACCGGTACGGAGGTCTCGCTGGCACTGGAAGCCCGCGATCTGCTGCAAGCTGAAGGTATTGGTACCCGTGTCGTCTCGATGCCTTGCATGGAGCTTTTCGCTCAGCAAGATGACGCATACCGCAAACGTATGTTGCCAGGGGGCGCAGTGCGCGTTGCCGTGGAAGCGGCTGTGCGCATGGGCTGGGATCAATGGTTGCTGGGGGAACGGGGACGCGAGTCCAAGGCTGGTTTTGTTGGCATGACGGGCTTTGGCGCCTCTGCCCCTGCCGATCGGCTCTATGAAGAGTTTGGCATCACCGCAGAAGCAATTGCACAGAAAGTCAAATCTTTGCTCTAAAACGGCCAGGGCTGCGGCAGGCACCGCAGCCTTTTTGCCGGGCGCAATTTTGATTCAAATTGTGTTATCGCAAGCAGTTATCGCTAACGCAAATGTTTTCGCTAACAAGTTGAAAATCAGCCGGTTTTGAACTTTAAATACCCCTCTGACCTTGCTAGTTCACCGGCAGGAATTTGCAAAAGGTGAGAGCGGTGACAGTAAAAATTGGCATTAACGGTTTTGGTCGCATTGGTCGCTGCGTTTTGGCACATATTGTGTCCTCTGGCCGCAAAGATGTTGAAGTTGTAAAAATCAACGCAACCGGCCCGCTGGAAACCAGCGCACATTTGATGCGATATGACAGTGTACACGGACGGTTCAATGGGGAAATTACTGTCGGCGAGGGCACGCTGGATCTCGGGCTCGGACCGATCAAAATGTTCTCGAGCTATGACCCCAACACGCTCGACTGGAGCGGCGTTGATGTTGTTTTGGAATGCACCGGAAACTTCAACGACGGTGAAAAAGCCAAGATCCACCTGGCGCGAGGTGCCAAAAAGGT
>Ga0209199_1005179_pt1 | contig 11533 bp, 6 predicted proteins | sample COGITO_mtgs_1105_7_FD_184805 | JGI IMG/M metagenome (GOLD analysis project Ga0209199, IMG submission 184805) | Pelagic marine microbial communities from North Sea - COGITO_mtgs_110523 (SPAdes) (version 2) | ecosystem: Environmental > Aquatic > Marine > Epipelagic ...
TTGGGCTCGTCAGCCGGTACGACACTGTTGCTCCCATCGATGGGTGTGATGGCCAACACCGCATACCTGGTGGCTGTAGTTATCTTCGGCGTGGCGGTTGGATTGGAAGCCTTCACCAACATGGGGAAAGCCATCAACTCTGGTTGGAACTACATTTCGGACTGGTGGTATTCAACCCCAGACGAAGACGAAACTAAGGCCCAGTAAGAGGCCAAGGAACACTTTTTATGTTAGAGAAACTACTGACACTCGCTATCAGGATCAGCGTCCAGCTGGTCTTGACTAGATTGGAACTATGGTGGCGACGTGCTTGATTATTTTGTATTCAAAATTGTCTCCACATTTGTCCTTATGTTAGTTAAGTCTCTTTCCTAAGTCGAAAAGTAGGGCACCGTAAGGTGACAGCCCTCAAGAATCGAGAAAAGATGGTTAACCTTCTATTCAACCACATGATACACGGGGTTATATTCTGTTTTAGAAAGACAGATCACTACCCAGCAACCCTGATGCCAACCCTCAAAAGACTCGAAAGGAAGTAAAATGACTAGTCTTTATAACGCGGTCCTAACAACCCTCCAATACGGTGTAATCACCGGAACCACTATAGTAGTGGTGCCCGCCTCGCTAGCGGTGGCCTTGATTTGTCAAGCCTCCGACATTGCGGTTGACGGCCTCGAATGGCTGAAAGTCGAAGAAGAAGGAAAGTCCAATGCCGCAGTTGGGTAAACTAGACTTCGCCGCGATACTTGAACTGGCTGTCGTTGCAGCCACAATCACGTTAGTAATTGAAACCCTCCTGATCACAGCCGGAGAAATCAACGAGAAAGAAGAAGAATAGAGAGTTACCGGCCCATTAGCATCGTGCTAGTGGGTCGGCTTTCTTTTTTTTTTTTTTTTTTTTTTTTTTTTTTTGTCACCCACCTTGGAGGACAAACTGTTGGGCTTGCGCCAGCATGTAGTGGGCTGTAGCGGCCTCAAGCGGCGACGTCACAATGCGGAAATCACCGTCTTCATTTGACCCAATGATCACCAGGTCTTCGATACCACCCTCCTTGGCCAACTCAAGTAGGATTTCTGTGGCAATCATTTCCTTGTTTTCCACGGGTGCCTTGTCTGAAGTCTGACCGAACAGCTCGACTACTTTCATACGTATTCCTTTTCATGGGCCAAAACCGTAACGGTCGTAGCCTGGTTTAAGTGGCTGAAGTATTTCAGCGCTTGAGAAGCCCTCGCTGATGAAGCCCTTCTCATGGGCCTCAGCCAGATACTTCTGGTAGAGTTCATCTGGCAAACCCTCGTTTCGTAGTGCATCAAGGGTTGCCTTGATATTGTTAAAGTCTCTTGCTTTCGCATAAACTTCAAACATAGAGTCGATACCTTCTTCTAACTCATTGATATTCATGAAGATAGCATCGTGGATTGTGGAGGTTCCAAGACCCTTTTTCTTGCCCTCAAGGTGGTAACCTCTAACGAGTGAAGCATCAAGAGCGTGGTTGCCGTTTACCCCAAATCCTAGACGAACATCACCAATGGACCCTTTTCCAAGCAGCTTACCGTCTTCCGCTGACATCTGATAGACGTTGCGAACGTAGCGCTTCGACTTAGGATCGTAGAACCTGATCTCTTGTTGCACCTTGGGGCGGTACTTCTGCATCAGAGTCTTGTTGTCGAACGTCACCCAGGGGATGTCTACCTTGCCGGTAGTCACCGTATAGTCCTGAGCCACTCGTTTCCAGAAATCAATGTAGGTGTTAGCCACAGGCGCTCGCTCTGTCAGCTTCTCCGACATAATGTTAGCAATCTGTGTGAACTCCTCTGGACCAATGGTAGGCCCTCGGGTGTTGGTGTACTTACGCACAAGATCCGCGACATCAGGATGGATCTCTTCCGCCTCTGAAAGCATTGCAGCGCCAATGTTAGAGTCATGCTTTTCAACCATGTCAGTTAGTTCTCTGCGGAACTGCTTGAGTGAGTCGGCGGTATCGAGGGCTCCGAGATTCTCAGCGTCCTTGATTTTCTGGTCTACAATCTTTCGAAAGCCCAAGAACTCCGCGCGAGTTGTCAGAGTAACATCTTGTTTACGAAGGACTTTTGCTAGTTCGACAGCAACTCGTGCTCGCTGGCCAGTGGCTCCCGCGCCATAAAATGCGATCATCACCTGATACTTAGATGCCTTTGCGAGATCTTCCCAAGTTAGATCCATTCCGAGATCGTCCATCAACTTCTGGAAACGAGGGTCAGCAACAGCGTCCTGCGCAACAAGGTCATAGATCCTGTTCTTTCGGGTTGTTGGCATGACGTTGCTGGTCAGAGCAGCACCACGGTTCCCTGTAGACAGGGCGATGACCTGTAGACCACTCGCACTAGCGTCGGCCTCCCCCATCAACTTAGACTCGAAGGTCGAGAGGGACTTAGCGTCAAAGCGACCGCCAGTGTGTTTGTGGATACGATAATACTCAAGAGCAAATCTTGCAATCTTTGCGACTTCTTCTCCTTCAATGGACTGCATGAAGGGGTCTTCTAGGAACTCTCGGATACGACGATCACGCTGTGTGGTGTGAGACATTATCTCACCAATGCGCAGAATAGCGGCTTCGTTACGCTCGAAGATTGCCATACGACCAGCATCAGTCAGCGCCTCTGTACCGGGACCGATGACTGAAGCCATCTGAATTCGGATCTGGTGAAGGCCCTTTGGGGTCATCGCTGTGGCCTTGGCTGAGTTCAGGAAAGGACGAACAACCTCACCACCTGTCGGTGTTAGGTACCCGTTGTAGTAGACGCGACCACGCCCATCAATACGGGCAGGTACGGTGAACTTCTTCCCACTACTGTTATAGTAGCGTATAGTTTCCATAAGACCATAGCCCTGGTCTCCTCGCCTAGTGATTTCCTCTCTGAAGGAGTTGATATCATCGAAGTACTCTGCTTTTCCTCGTTGATCCTTAAAGCGAACCAAATCATCCATGAAGCTGGCAAAGGTGGGATCCACCTCATACTCAAGAGACATGGTGTGATTCAGCATGTCAGCAAAGTCCTTGTCTAGCTGTTTGGCATCAAACTTCTCGTAGGCTGAGCGTGTGATCACTGGAACACCCGTGTCGTTTCCTCGGCCATCGATGTAGTTCTTTTGTCCGGCGACCACATGCAGCTTGTTAGCAGGTCGCTCAATGCCGATCCGGTTAGCCAGCTCAAACTTACGAGACACCGACTGAAGCCGAAGCATATCAGCGTCAAGTATCTCAACCTCACGCGACACGGTGTCTTTCCAGTTTCCTGAGAACCGCCCGGTGTCTAGGTCGATTGTTGCTCGCCTCGTGACACCACGAGAGTTCACACGTATGAGCCCCTGTGAGCGAAAGTGCTCGAGGATGGCTGACCCCTCCCGATGGTAGTCCTCAAGCCCTGCGCCCATATAGAGGGACGATCCTGGCCACTCCTGGTGGAGTTGTCGACCCAGTGTGATTGCGAGACCGTCGTAGTCAGTCATTTGGCCAGCTGCAATGGTTTCCATCATACCTGACATTACGTTGATTGAGTCTTCTGCCTTGGAGCCCTTTTCAAGTTTACTGATCACCGTGTCGGCTAATGCCTTTTTACGACCACCAAGTAGGTACTCTAGATCAACAATTCCCCGGTACTTTTCACGGATAGAGCGGCGTATGAAGTTCTCCGCGCCTTCATCAGAGAGTTTCTCAAGAAACTTGTAGTAAGGTATTTTGTCCTTGATCTGCCCCTTGATGTGTTCCTTTACAATCTTCTGCCACTTGTCCGGTGTCTTACCGAAGCGGGTGAAGAAGCCCACTGGGTCGTTTCTGTAGAAGATGTTACGAACTGATCGCTTGTAGAAGGAATCTCGAAGCTTGTCAGACAACCCACTAGGTTTTGAGGAAGTCTTAAAGAAGTAGGCTTTCCAGGGCGCGTTTCCTGTGTAGAACAGTTTACGAGCTCTAGGCCGACCGAACTGCGTAGACCAGTTCGCTATGAAGCGTTGATTCTTCAGTTTGTCTCTGTGTAGCTGATCCAGTGTGACCTTCTCTCCCATGATCATTACACTTGGTTCCGTGGGGTCACCCCGGTAGGACATAAACAACTCCGAGCGGGCCCGTGAGCGTCTGTCCAGTAGTCTGGAGGTGTTCACAACTGAGTAGTTTTGCTCTGTCCTGAAAACCTTGACGAAGTCTTCCCAGGGTTCGTTATTCTTTTCGTAGCGTTCAAATATAATACGCAGGTTCTCAACAACAGCAGTACGCTGGTTAATCGAGACTTGATCACCGAGTTCTTCGCTGAACTCACTGATAAAAGCCTTCTGACGTTGGTTGAGGAGCTTAGACTCATTCATGTAGTCAACGCGCTCACGATAAAGGGTGAAATCAGGGTCATAGAAGAGGTTAGATTTTGACTCACCTGTGAAGGGATCAAAGCTGTTGTTACGAGGGTCATACTGGTTGTTTGTTCGACGTCTGACGGTACGCTTACCCATGAGAGTGGTACCTCGGAAGTCTGTCAGAGAGAGTGGCTGTCCGGCATTGTTGGCATCAGCGATGACCAACGCCTTCAGAGTCTTCTTCATCTTGCTGGAGTTCACCAGCTGGTGGGGGCGAGACACCTCAAGGAATACAGAGCTGGGGTCAGTCTTCAGTTGTCTCGTTGGGCTGAACCAGGTCAGGAGGTTGTCCTGAACACGGAGCGCCGCGAGGCTAATCGGGTTTCCCTTTGCGGTGAAGAACTTAGTCAGATCAAGAGCACCGTTCTCAAACAGGGCCACTTTCTCGTCAGAGTCTAGGTACTTACGCTTCGTGTCGTGAGACTGCCGGCCTAGCCACTCGGAGAAGGACTCTTTGAGAGGCAGGGAGCCCGGAAGCTTATTGTCAGCGAGACGTCCAAGAACCTCCTTGTTTACGCGAGGGTCGTTGCTCTCCATGAGGACAGTCTTTGACTTCAGTACAGGAACAAGAGTAGAACGACAGTTCCAGTGCAGTGGAGGACGAACCTTTAGGTTGTCTCTCGTTTGAAAGAGGCCGTCGTAGGAGCTGCAAAGGGTGGAGGTGCGGCTGTCCAGAATAGCTGTGAACACAAAACCATTGATAATACCCGCGTTGTCATCATAGAGTCGCTCCTTCACAGCCTGCTCAGCCCGTGTCATGTTTGTTGACACCAGCGTCTTGGCCTGGTTTTCAGTGAGCCGAGTGGTCTTCATCACGTCGTTGATGATGTCCTTTTGGGGCTTACCGTCAGCAATCCCGCGGCGGATCTTCAGCTGAACTGTGGTTAACTGTTTGGTTCCAATGGCTCCAAAGGCCTTCTGCATGGTGCCGTGGCTACGGTCCTCGAAGGCAAGCTTCAGTGGTTCACGGGTAATAGCCTGGGCTAACTCACCGCGAGAGGGCGTCTGGACTCTGTAGAAGTCCTTCACCGATCTCTTTAAGCTATTGGTTTGGAAGTCAATTTCTGCTCCAAGAAAGTCGTCAACACTACTACGAGAGAGTCCGTAGAGCTCTTGTACGTGCTTTGTGACTTCCCGTTGGAGGTCGGGGTTCTTTTCTCTGAAGTCTTTTTTGAGTAGTTTTCGTAGACTCAGCCTGTGTCGCTTAGCTTCTCTCTCGATTAGTACTCTCGCCGACTCGGAATAGCGGCGAGTGAGAATCATGTGCTCGACTTGGCGGTCAAATAGTTCTTGGGATAACATTAAGTTTCCTCTCTATCCAAGCATTCGTGCGTCAAACCTGTGTTGAATTTCATATTCCAGCTCTCGCACACTCAGTCTCCAATACTCGGGAATACCTAGGGCATAGCCGACTAGAGCGCTGCAATGAGTGCTGTCTGTCTTGTTTCGTTTACGCCCAAGGGGAGTGATGGACAATACCGCCCCGAGGGTGTCGTAGCTCTGTCCGAGCTTGGTTGCGGCCTTGAGAAAAGGCTCCATTGGGAAGTCCTCGTCAAGCACCATCAGGTCCCAGTGGTCGGGGTTGGGCGTCAGGGTCCTCACGCGGACTTGGTGGTTATCTCGTTTGCTTGCGCTGATAACCCTCCAAGATTTTCCATCCACGCCACGGATTGCGATCTCAACGTGGCTGTAGTTACCACCATCAAAACGCCTTATCAACCGATCAGTGAGACGATCGCCCCCCTTGTACCATAGTAAGTAAGTTCTCATTTAGTCCTCCAGTATGAGTGCTATGCACCAAGCCAAGCTGTTCCGCCATCAGTCGTAGTGAACTGCAGCAGTTTCCGTTCGCCATTGGCTGGGGTCTCTGGAGAGGAACCTCCTGACCAGTCGACTGAGACAGGGAAAGCGTAGGCGTTGAGAACTGGATCAGAACCAGTAGTGTACTGGTAAACAGAGTCAGTCGCATTTCCAAGAGCGTATAGTTTCGTACCGCCATCGCCGAACTGAATAGACAGCACACCTGTATCTTGGGTACTGGCAGAAAAAGTCACTCCAGCTTCGGTTTCAGTAGATACATCCCAAGCTGTAGAGAGGTCATATTCAGTTATCAGATCACTTGCGTTCATGCCCCACAGCTTTGTTCCGCTGGAATTAAAGGCAAAACTGTTTCCTGAGACATTCGCCTGCAATGAGTCATAAGATGCTGTGGATACATCCCAAGCCGTTGACAAGGAGTACTGATAGATGGCGTTACTGCGCGAAACGTACATCTTCGTTCCATCGGGCTTAAAACGAACCTCCAGAGGCAGTCCGGTCTGACTACTGATTGAGAACGATTTAGATGCGTAAGACGCTGTGCTGAGGTCGTAGGGTGTTGACATGGTGTACTGGAAAACAGTGTCGCTCCCATAACCTACCGCATAAAACTTAGTCCCACTGTCCCCCAGCGCAAAGCCTTTCAGAGTTGACTCTTCGGTTATTGAGTAGGAGACACTGTCATAAGTGGCTGTAGAGACGTCCCAAGCTGTGGATAGAGTGTACTGGTATACTATTTCAGCCACCCCAGCCACGTACATCTTAGTTCCGTCTTCGCTGAAATCAAACCCCTGTGGGGCTGCTTCCTGAGTCCCTACTGAAACACTTTTGCTGGCGTATTCTATTTCGCTGAAAAGATAAGATCCTCCAATCAATGCGCCTGTCAACTCTAGTTCAAAACGGTCAACGCTACTAGGATTGGAGAAGGTGAATGTGGTTAAACCGGAAGTTGGAGTAATCGTAAAATATTTGGCAGTGGTGGACAGATCAATATCTACCGTCGCAGCCGCTGTGAGGTCTGCTACAGAGAAGGTAGCCGCGGGCACATCTGCAGTGTCCCACCGGCTATTTGCATTGTCCCAAGTCAATACCTGACCATCAGTCGGGGTCATGGCGTTTACGTCAGATAGCGCCTCAATGGACTGGCCTGAGATTGTGGTCAGGTAGCCACCACTTGCGTGGTCACCCCACCCATAGGCTGTGTTGGCGTTGGTTAGTGTGGTTTGAGTCGTGCTGTCGAGGTTGATCGTCACCATAGCTGGCAAAGCAGAGTTGGTTGTAAACGTACCGCCGTTGCTGAGACCTGTGCCTGCAATGATTGAAATAGTGCTGTCATTCAAAAGAGCCGTCATCAAGTTGCCTGCGTTTAATTGCGATGCATCACTCATTGTGAAGATTAGTTCGTTTGAGTTGTTAAAGGCAGCGCTTACAACGCTTAATCCTGGTACACCCTGAGAGCCCTGAGAGCCGGTGCGAGATAGCGTCGCAGCGTATTCAACGGTTTCCGCGTCGACTACAAACTGGTCCGCTACAAGGTCAACAACAATGTTGTTTCCATTTACGTCTATACTATAGTCCATGATTTACACCTTTGTTGGGGAGTAGAGGACCTCGACAAGACCGCGCATGAATTTCCAGATCTGTTGCTCGTCACCAGTTCCTGGGTCAGCAACTCGAACACCGACCCACCCGTAAACAGGTGACTCAGGTGTTGGCTGGGCTGCCCAGCTGTCTGAGAGAGTAGAGGGGATAACGACGTCGATCACGTTATCGGTTACCAGGGTATCAATGAGAGGTAGAGTAGTGGTGACACCCCCCGCCAGCACAGAAGCAGGCTTACCATACTTGTTCATTGTGGACATATCAGCTTCAACAATCTTGACAGACACGTCATGGCCGGTCAGGTTTGTGATCCAGTTGAGAGTTAGTTTGAACCTGATTTGTTCACCTTGGATAATTGAGATAAGAACAGCGCCATCATCGCTGACTAAGTCTTTTGAGGCTGAGTTGATTCTACTCCGGGCCATGTTATTCTCCTTTGCCGATCCTCAGATGGGCAGATAAGGGTTAAGGTTAGACGCCCCCCGAAGGGGACGCGCAATTTTATTTTAGTTAAGGTGTGTCAGTAACCAAATCACCAGCAACAAAGTTATAACCAGTCAAAGGCGCAGAGCCTTCAATATCAGCTATAGTCGTTACAGAGGACTCTATCTCATAGTAGTGTGCAGGGGCTGTAGCCAAGAGGCTCAAGTCCTGTGCAGCACCGCTGTTATAGATAGTCGCCACGTTAGCGGTTTGGTCTGTATTCCAAATAGCTACTTGGTTAATTATACCATCGTAGTAGTTGTTGTGGACGTTACTAGCACGACCGATACGATAGATGTTATCGCTAGGGTTTGCACCACTAATCGCGCCACTGTAACCGCCATTGGTAGCAACTCCAATTTTAAACTTACTGACCCCATCAACAAAGATATCAAACCTACCATAGTAAGCCCCAGAGGATGAAGGGTCAACCCCAGTAGTTCCACCATCAAAAGTAATCATTACATGTTGCCATGTGTTGTTTACAAATGAGTTAGCGGCTACCAATATGATGTTATCATAAACAGTACCATAATTTAATACTAAAGTAGTTCCACCTGATTGCTTCAGCGTGATAGCTCCACCATTGTAGTCATCTCCAGCACCATAAACCATAAGGGTCTGATTACCTGTATTTGATGTATCTGGCTTAACCCACATTGAGATTGTCCAAGCATTACCGTCGCCATTTGTTGCCCGTTCTAGAGCAGTCATGTTGACAGGGTTGCCTTGGAGCCAGTTGGTTGAACCATCCAAGTTCAGAGACTTAGTGTTGGTGTAAGCTGGTAGTGTTACATTGATAGTCACAGTGAAGTTAGTAATACCACCGATAGCATTAGCAGCTTTACAGTTAATGACATAGGAGTCACTTGAGCCGTTATGTGCTGGTGCTGTACCAATGAACTGACCATTTACTTGACCCAGTACTGCCCAAGAAGGAGCATCACTTTCGCCATACATGTTAACAATGTCAGAGTTAGCGTCAAGGGCAATCTGCAAGCTAAACGCAGTGTTCTGTTCAACAGTAAACGTCTGATTAGAAACATCTGGAGCAAACGTCAGGTTAGGCTGTGAGCCACCTGTGATAGACTGCTTAGAGATTACCGGAATAGAGTAGTAAGCACGGTTGCCTCTAACACCGAAGAAGAAGTGTAGAGGGGTAACTCCGTCACCATCAGCTTTACGTGTAGCAATTTTATGACCAGCGTCTTCATCATAGAGTGTGATTGAATTGTCTGTTGTATAACGTAAGCTAAACATCCCCTGAATAGTACCAGCACCACCGCCATGCCTATATTGGTGTAGACTAGCACTAAAGAAATATCCACCACCAGAATCGGTTGCGTTTACATTAGCATTCCAATCTGAGACTCCAGCAGCCGTATCAAATACGATAGCTTCGTTAGTCTGATAAATGAAAGTACCATCTAGCTGTTCTTCAGCTGTAGTAACACCTGTAGCAGCAGCAGTGTAGTCAGTACCAAAGAAATCACCTTGACCTACTTCATCAAGCATAAACATAATCTTTTCTCCGGGGAGAATAGAGATGTTAGACTTAAGCACTGTGTGGTCTAGGATGCCGTTGATAATACCTGCTTCAGTTCCAGCAAAATCGTGTACAATTTCCCAAAGGAAAGAAGTAGAGTCGATAATGCCGTTAGGGAATACTGAGTTGTTGAATCCACCAAACTGTAGGTTGAACTCAGTAGAAGGTAAAGCAATAGTTGTCTTACCAACGATAACTTCAGCACCACCAGACAAATCCATCAAAGTCAAATGACCATCATTGCCGAAGCGGATAGACATAGGAGCGTTGAGCGTAGCACTATAACCACTTGCGTGGTAGGTTGTTACATCTGTGTTAGTAGAGCTTGTGAACTTACCAGTGCCGTTAGCATAGCTGAACACTGTGTTCCAGTTGCCAGCGGTTGCTTGGTCTGTGTAAGAGGTCGCTACTTCAGCACCATCCCAGATACCCAAACGAAGTTGATTACCTGTGTCCATGTTGAACTTGAACTCTTGTCCACGTTGTAGCTTCTGACCAAAGTAGTACGGACCTTGCAATCGTACCTGAACACCACCAACAATTGTAGTGTCTATGGCGCTTGTAGCGACAGGTTCGTTAGCGTTAGTACCGTAAGAGATGAACCAAGAGTCATTAGTAGCAGTAAGAGTAGAGCCGTTAATCATGTTGGTAGCATCAATAGTAACAGTTGAAGCATCATTCAGCGTGAGGATTAGGTCTGTACCGTTTAAAGCACCACTAGTTACAAACTTGTTAGTATCCACACCTAGTGTAGTTACGTCAACAGTGTAGGAAGTAGCGTCTGCTAGTGCTAGGGTCAGGTCATTGCCACTTAGCGTAAAGCCAGTTACAGGATTACCTTGTGAAGCAAAGCTTAGTGTGTTAGTAAACAAGTTGTTAAGTTCTGTTACAGCTGTATTCAATACAGAGTTTACAAAAGAACCGTTGATGCTTACAGCGGAGACTGGCAGGGATTCAATAAGAATCTTAGCGCCATCTTTAACCATAATCTTAATCTCAGTACCATTAGCAATAGCTTGTATTGTGTTAATGTTATGAGGAATAAGCATCTGTGAACCAGCCGCTAGGGACAGGTCTTTAAGCAAGATAGAAGTACCTGTAGAGTCAACACTAAAGTCCATAGCCTTATACTTAAGGTAAGGAGAGATGAGTTCTAGGTCTTTATCTTCAAACAAACGGTTGTGTACTGTTGCCTGATAGCGCAAGAGACCAGTGTTCGGGTCTACAGTGTCACCTTGACGAACTTGGAAGATACCCAAGTCAACATCATCAGAGTTACGTACTTTGTGGATTTCAGCAAACAACGTAGTACCCGCACGAACATCAACAGGGTGGTCAAAGAACCACTCAATAACATCACCGGGGTAGATGTTAGCACCAGCAGAAGAACGAGCAGCAGAACGAGGAAGTTCCTGCATGTAAACCTGCCGACCGTTGATTGTAATACGGTACTCAAGGCGTACTTCTGGACCAACAGCTTCAGCAGCAGTGGTAGTGATACCAAGACCAGAGATGTTAATGCCAAAGTAGTTGTCACCAGCGTAGCCAACCGAAGTCAGAGGGTCAGGGACGCCACCGAGAGGCAAAGAGAACATGTCAGTATAGACACGACCACTTGGAGGGATAAACCCTGTGCTGTCTCTGTTAGCTGTGATAGACTGGTCTTTAAGACCGCCCCACATGGGGAAGAAGTTAAT
>Ga0209199_1005182_pt1 | contig 11529 bp, 21 predicted proteins | sample COGITO_mtgs_1105_7_FD_184805 | JGI IMG/M metagenome (GOLD analysis project Ga0209199, IMG submission 184805) | Pelagic marine microbial communities from North Sea - COGITO_mtgs_110523 (SPAdes) (version 2) | ecosystem: Environmental > Aquatic > Marine > Epipelagic ...
GGTGCAGTCGATAATTCAGATGTTATATTTGGTAACAATGGTACTAAAAATGTTAAGTTTAATATAGGTAACATAATTGCTAAATCTTCTGTACAATTACTATTAAATACTACAACAACCGGTGTTTCAAATCAATCAAGTCCTCCAACAGGTACGCAAGGTTGGGTTATAAATTCAAACACAGTTTTAGAAGCAGCGGCTTTAGATTGCGGAATTGAAATAATGACAGCTGCAGGTCAAACAGTATATGCAGACATAACTAGATCTTCAAATAACATTACAATAAACTTTACAGCACCAAGCGCAATAACACAAGGAACGTACAGAGCGATAGTAACGAGAGGGTAATAATTAAATCCAATACAGTACATGGCATTACAATTTTTAAATGATGGATATTTCGCCGGTAAGGTAGGTATTGGAGCACCTGCTGCAAGTAAAAAGCTTGAAGTAACTGGTAACGCTGGAATTGAAGGTACTCTTACTGTAGAGACATCTAGTAACAATATTAGACTATTAGATTCAAATGATTCTACTGTTAATTTTTCAGTAGGTGTTAATGGAAAGTTTCAAATTAGAGATGTAGCCGCAGTAACAAATCCATTTCAAATAGAAAAAGCTGCACCAAGTAATTCTTTATATATAAAAGCTGACGGCAAAGTAGGTATTGGAACGGCTAGTCCTGATCATCTATTAGATCTTTATAAATCAACATCCACGACTAGCTCTACCACAGGTACAACTTTGCAAAGACTGTGGAATTATGTAGGTGGTGATTTAAATCAGCAAAAAACATTTATAGATTTTGTTTTTCAAGATGATAACAGTAATGAGTATCCACAAGTTAGAATAGGTGCAGAGGTTGGACAAAATGGCGACTCAAACACCCAAATAAAAGAAGGTTCTGGCGCTTTTGTTGTGTATACAAATAACGCAACAGGTGTTGGTCCTGGTTCTCCAACAGGGTTAGCAGAAAGATTTAGAGTTGACTACGCAGGCAACGTCGGTATCGGAACGACTGACCCAACTTCATTACTAACTATTAATGACGGTAATGTTAAGATTATTAAAAATATGCTATCTGGAGGAACAGATTTTGATTTTTTACAACTATCTTTTAATGGAGGTTGGTCTGGAAATGTAGGTGGTCTAGCAAGTATTAACTTTACTGACAGCATAACAGCATCTAATACAGTAGGTAGAATTGGTGTTACCTATACTGGATCACAAGGTAAGTTTGTAATCACAGATTTATATTCAGGAGGATACAGTGCAAGTGGAGACGTTTTTACAATACAAGCAGATGGTCAAACCTATATTAAAGGCAACGTCGGGATCGGAACGGCTTCGCCTGATAAATTACTACACGTTGGTGATGGAAGCGCAACCTTAAGCGCGCCTCAAGGAGCGGAAATTGAGGGGTATAATAACACTTTAGACGTAAAAACCAATGAAGCAAACAATATTTCAGACTTTACTCCTGCCATAAATTTATTTTGTGATGGTGTTACTGGATCTTCAGGAACTGGAACAGGTATTTACTTTAGAGCTCAAACCGGAGGTGGTGGTGGTGGTGAATATACTAAAGGAAGAATACAAGGTGCGGTTTATACGAGTTGGACAACAAATACAGATGCTACAAGAACATCAAAATTAGTAATACAAACAACTAATAGTGGAACACACGCGGATAGAGTAACTATATTAGGTAATGGAGATTTTGGAATAAACGATACTAGCCCTAGTAATAAGTTAGACGTCAACGGAGATATAAGAGGTACTCAATATAAATTAAGAGGCAACGTTAGTAATCCTACAAGTACAGCAGCCACTATATATGATCAATCTGGCGTAGGACTTACGCTTTCAGCTCACAATGTTGAACTAAGAAATTATAACGGTAGTTCTATGGTTCGATCTGTGTTTTTTACACACAACACCGCAACTTTTACAGGAACATGTACTGCTACAAACTTTATATTGTCTTCTGATGAAACATTAAAAGATAATATAAAAGATATAGACAACAAACATATTGATGTTAACTGGAAAAACTTTGAATTAAAATCTGAACCAGGTATAAAAAGAGCAGGTGTTATAGCTCAGGAACTTGAAACAAAACATCCAGAATTTGTAAGAACAAACAAAGATGGTTTAAAGTCTGTAGCTTATATAGATTTACTAATAGCTAAAATTGCTGAGTTAGAAGCAAGGTTAGAAAAAGCAGGTATATAATGGGTGTACCAAATACTACTACTTTTACTTTACAAAACGTTGTTGATGAAATTGATAATGACGATAATTTAGTAGGATGCTTTAATGATGCTAATGCTAATTATTTTGATTCATCATATGAAGGCAGTAAGAATCAACTGCTTAATTTTAGAAACTATGGATTACAAAATGCTTTAACAGCGTTTTTTTCAGGACCGGGGCAAAGTGATGCTAAGTTTCTTTGCAGTCAAGCTTTAGATAGAGTTAGGTATCACAATGGATCAGGCACGTATCCTGTAACAGGGGATACTGTTTATAATAACTTGACCGGTCAAGCAACTCAGAATTTTAATTATTCATCTGGAAATGGTATAGGAGGCACTATACTAGGGTATTATACAATAACAGGAGGTAATGGTGTAGTTTCTGGCTCTGGCCCCTGTAATCCTTAAAATAAATAAATAAATAAATAAAAACAATGGCAATTACTTACAAATGGGACATCCCACAAATGAATGCTCACATACAAGCGGATGGGCAAGACAACGTAATCTACACAGTACATTACAGATATTCAGGTTCTGAAGAATCTGGAGGAATTATTTACTCGGATACTAATATTGGAACACAAAGCTATACATACGTAGCAGGTGAGCCTTTTGTACCTTACGAAGATACTGAAGCTTTTGAAGCTATAGTTATTGGTTGGTTAGAAGGATCTTTAGATGTACCGGCAATGCAAGCTAGCATAGCCGCAAGTATAGAATCTCAAATTGCACCGGTAAACGAAGATCTATACTTTACATGGCAAAACCCAGTACCACCTGTACCACCAGTTGAAGAAGAAGAATAAACAGGTAAATATCGAGTAAAACAAGTAATAATACAATTATGCATACGCATATAACCAATTGTCAAATTAAAACCAAAACCAATGACACTATTTTACCAGACTAATTCGTGGAGTAGTCAACCACAACAAGATGATAACCAAGTAAAACTATGGAACCATATTGCTAAAAAAGCAAATTGGCGTATAGTACAATTGCTAAACGGTTATTATCAAACAGAGTATAAGCATCCAGATTGTGACTGTGATCCTAAAAAGGATTTATGTTGTGAAAAATGGATCGACGTAACCAGAAGGGAAACCATGGAAGCCGCCGAAACCTCAATAGATAAAACTATTGAACACTACAAAAAGAAACTTGAATTTATCAATGGACCAAAAGTAGTGAAAACCTTTAAGTAAACCAAATACAATCAAATTTAATTAAATCAAATATGGACGGAATTGTCAAAAACCTTAGCTTTGGAAACGAAGCTAAACATAAGGTGTTTAAAGGAATAGAAAAACTCACAAAAGCTGTTAGCTCCACATTAGGGGCTAGCGGCAAATGTGTTATCATGGAAGACAACTCTGGTAATCCTATCATAACAAAAGACGGTGTAACCGTTGCTAATTCTGTTATATTAAGGGATCCAGTTGAAAACATGGGTGCAACATTATTAAAAGAAGCAGCTAGAAAAACAGTTAGAGAAGCTGGAGACGGTACAACAACTGCTACGGTTTTAGCTCATTCAATAATGCAATCAGCTTACAATGATAACAGTGATAGAGATACTAGAAATGGTATTTCGTCAGGAGTTAAAAAAGTTATAGAATATTTAAAATCTATATCAATACCTGTTAAGGGTAAGATGATAGATGATATTGCAACTATATCTACTAACAATGATAAAGAGTTAGGTGTTTTAATAGCCGATGCTTTTAGGTCAGTAGGTGAAACAGGTATAGTAACAATGGAACCATCCGAGGGTGGTACAACAGAGGTTGAGATTGTAGAAGGTGTTGAATACGAAAAAGGTTTTTCACACGGTGAATTTATAACTGATAAAGAAAAAAGTATAGCAGAACTAGATAATGCTTTAGTTTTACTTATGGATTCTAAAATAGATTCAATAAGACAAATACAACCAGTTTTAGAGCATGTTATAAAAGGTAATAAAGCTTTATTAATTATTGGAGAAGTAGAAGCTGGTGTTTTATCAGCGCTTGTAATGAACAAGAAAAAAGGTAATATAAAAATAAACGTTATAGAACCACCTGCTTTTGGATTAAGAAGAAAAGAAATATTTAGTGATTTATCTTTATTGACTGGAGCAACAATTATAAACGAAGATCTAGGTGACGATTTAAATACAATACAAGTAAATTACTTAGGTAATTGTGTTAAATCAACATCAACACAAGATGGTACTATAATACAAATAGAAGAAGCATCTGAAGAAGTTGAAGATATAATTAAAAAAATCAAAAAAGATTTAAAGAAAAAAAATAAAGCTCATATTCAAATTGGTCTAGAAAAAAGACTAGCTAGATTAAGTGCTAAAGTTGCTATAGTAAAAATTGGTGCTAATTCTGATATAGAGTTAAAAGAAAAAAGCGATAGAGTAGAAGATGCTATTTGTGCTACTAAAGCTGCTATTAAAGAAGGTATTGTACCAGGCGGTGGAATTGCTTTATTGAATGCTTCTAATGTTTTAAAACCTAAAGACAAGGGTGAGGAAATATTATTTGAGTCTATTAAAGCACCATTTAACACTTTGTTAAGTAATGCCGGTATAGTTTTAACGTCTAAACAATCAAAAGACATACAGTCTGAAGAAGGTAAAGGATTAGACGTAGTTACAGGAAATATGGTAAATATGGTTAAGTCAGGTATTATAGATCCACTACTGGTAACAAAAAGCGCTTTAATAAACGCAGCTTCTGTAGCTACTACGATACTTTCAACTGATTGTGTAATTAATAACATGAGGATAGATGAAAGCAATAGGTAGAAACTTAATAATACAAAAAATAGAGGAAGGAACTACTGAAACAAAAGGTGGTTTATTATTAGCAGAGTTACATAGAGATGATATAAGGTACGTTAGAGCAAGCGTAATAGAAGTTGGAGATGAAGTATTAGGTTTAAAAAAAGATGATCTAATATACTATGATAGACATGCTGGACACAAAATAGAAATTAAAAATAAATCATATCACGTAATAAAAACACAAGATGTGGTTGTTGTTTTATGAAAAAGCTAGACGCAGGAGACTTAAAAGATCTCGCTCTGTTAAAACATTATCGTATAATACGTAAATGGGCTTGTAAAAACAATAACCTACGTGAAGCTGATTTAGAGTTATTAATATACTTAGATTGTATAGACCTGTTTACAAAAAAAGACTTTGAAGCAGGTGTATACTCTTATAGTTGGGACAACAGGAGATGGGCTAGGTTAATAAAAGAAGACTGGGTTGTAGTTTGGAGAAAAAGAAACAGAACAACGCAAACCTACAATATATATAAAGTTTCATTTAAAGGTAAGCAATTAATAAATAGAATATATAAGATAATGCTAGGTAAAGAAAAAATACCTACTAGTATTAGAAGAAATAAAATAATTGAGGGTAAATCTTATATGGATAAGGTTTTAACTAAGTCAATAATAGACGTAAACAAAGATATGATATGATAGGAAATTTAGCACAAATAATAGCCCAAGCCCAAGGAGGTTTGAGTTCTGCAAATTTACCACCAGCTAGCAATGCACCTAGTAATGGTGGCAACGTAGTTGGTACTGGAACTAACGTAAGCGACTTGTCTTATTTTTCAGATCCTATGGGTGTAGATGCTCAATCAGCTGATGAAGTTAGAGCACAAGCAACAAGTAATATGATGGGCCAATCACAAATGCCTTCAAGCCCTATTAATCCAAAAGGTTTTTCAAGACCAGAAGAAGAAATAACTCAAGTTTTTAAACCAGAAATAAGACAAGAGGACTTAATGAATAATCCAACAAAACTAATTTAAAATAAAAATTATGCATAATAAAAAATATGATCCTTCAATGGAACAATTAAAAGCAGGGACTAAAGTTGGTGTAGTAGGTGAATCTCATGTATGGGATGGTCCTCTAGATCAAGCTAACAGACCTCATGGAAAGGGCAATAGCTCAGGAATAACTGGAATGTCAATACTTAAAGCAGATGTGCCTTACAAAGGTCTTAACGCTGTTTTATGTGCTCAAGGCAAACAATACTAAAAAATAAAAAATGGGAATATTTAGAACAACAGATACTTTTATAGGAAGAGCCATGCCTTTAACCGCAGGGTTAATTGGAGCTCCTAACGCTGCACCTGCGTGGGTTTTTGAAAATCAATCAGGTGTATTAGGAACTTATTTAAATGGTTCTGCATTATATGTAGGAGTAACTGGTGATATATCAGTTATATTACCTGGTGTTAGTTTAGGATCAGTTAGTGCATTAAGTTTACTATCTGGAGGAACTGGCTACACTAATGGCGCGCAAGTTAACATACCTACATTATGCTCTAATAATTTAGCATCGGGTTTAAATATAGACTCAACAGTAGCTGGTAATGCTATAGTTGATCCTACGATAGGTAACTCAGCTGGAAGCGGTTACAATGTAGGTGATATAGTTACTGTAAATGGCGCTGGAGGTACAGATGCAACAATCACTATAACAGCAGTAAACAACGGAGTACCAGTTTCCGCTCAAGCAATAACTTTTAAAGGAGTTCCATCTGGAACCATATTGCCAGTGGCTGTAGATTACGTAACAGCATCAACTGCAACAGATATAATAGTAGGTAGATAAAAAAGATATGGAATCAAAAAAAGGACACACAGGACAATATTCAGGTAATCACCCTAGACACTCTAAAGTTACTAAAGGTAATTTAGATGCAACTAGAAGAGACGATGAAGCACATATGAAATATCTTAAAGAAGATGTAGATTATGACAATGCTCATGGTCATAGTGATATTGATATGACAGCTGACGAAAAGCACATATCAAAATTAGCTGGAGATCTTAAATATGATGAAAAGCATCATTAAAATAAACAGAGTAAACTGATAAATCACATAAAACAAATAACAAACAACAAACAACAAACAACAAAAAACAAAAATTATGGCAAAATTCATTAAATTTAGAATTGACAACGCGGAAACATTAACAGGTGGAAACGGACAAAGAGACGTATTATTAGATGTTTCAAAAATTGAAAGCATTTCAGATGGCGCGGCTGCTGGCTCAGTAGTTATTACATTAAGCGAGTATGTAGGGCTAGAAGCAGGTCACGCTGACGGAGCTACAGTACCAGCGGGAACAGTAGGTGGAAGAATACTTACATTATCTTTAGGAACAAACACAAATTCAAGTCCAGTTTCTGGCGCTGTAGCGATCGTTCCTCCAACGGTTCCTTCTGTATATCAAAACATGCCTTCTCAATCTGTAAACAAAGCATTAACTGCTAATCCAGGTGGAGTTTCTTCACAAGTTCAATTAGCTTTAGATGGTGGTGGTGTAAGAGAAGTTGATAGCCAAATGTACTTTGTACAAGCTGCATTTAGCTCAGCTGTTTCTTTATAATATATGGAATCTAGAGGATTAGGCGACAGTATTGCCAAGTTCACTACAAAAACAGGTATTAAGACCATTGTAGACAAAGTGTCTGATGGTCTTAATTTACCCTGTGGTTGCGAAAAGAGACAAGAATGGTTTAACGATAAGTTTCCTTATAAAAAATAACATGGCTTTTAAAATGAATTCACCGTTTCCTTCATTTCCTACTCCGGTATACGAAAGAGAATTACCAGAAGGAGTTTTAGGTAAAGGTAATAAAAATGGTACTATATTGATTTCAGAAGATATTGTCAATAATAAAGAACAAACTAAAAGTATTATTGATCATGAGGAAATTCATATAGATCAAATAAAAAGAGGTGATTTAGATTACGATAATAAAAACGTTTATTGGAAAGGAAAAACATATCCTAGATCAAAAATGGATGAAGGTAATCCTAATTTACCATGGGAAAAAGAAGCATACAATAAAACAGATAACTATAACAAGTATTAAATATTTAAAATGGGATATAATCAAAACTTTGGCCCTAATAGAAAAGGAGCTAAACACGGAAAAGAAATGATTTCAAGAATCATGAGTGGAAAAGACACAAGCGAAGGTATGGATAATTATTCATATAAAGTACCCGCTGAAAAATTAAAAAATATACAAAACTCAGAAGGTTTATCAAGAAAAGGTAAAGGACAAGATGCTTTAGATAACATGAGCGGTGTATCAAGACACACTTCAGAGCATTCTACTAAGGAATATCTGGGTAAAAGAGATGCTGCTATTAAAAAAGCAGAAGGAGAGGATGAAGCTGGTCTATCAAGGATGAAAGCAAAAAAACTATCTTGTAAAAATTAAAAAATGGGATATAAACAAAATTTTGGCTTGTCAAGAGCTTCAGGAAACGATAAAACAGAAAAAGTAGCTAGCCAATCTTCTTTGTTTAGATTAGGATCACCAATAAATCATAATTTAGCAAGTGGCGGCGAACACGTGCATGACGGTGATAGTGATAGATATAGTTATCAAAAAGACGTAAAACCTAGCACTATAAGACAAAGTGGTAAGTCTAGAAGAAATTTAGCAAAACAAATTGCTAACGCAGCTAACACTCCAGATGCAGATAATCAAACAGTGAACACTCAAGGTTATATGAGAGGAGGAAACAGTGGTAGTGTTAAATTATTTACAAAAAATAATATAATAGAAACTAAAACGGGATCTCGTGGAGGTGGTAAAGCAGCTGGTACAAGTTTTAGTGATTCAAGTAATCAAAATATTAATTGGAGAGATGTAAATAGTCAATTAAAAGAAACTGGATCGGTTAGTGTTAAAGATGGTGAGATTAGCACTGGAACAAGCCAAACTGAAACAGCTTATGGATCTGTAAAAAGAGATAACGCAATATCACAGAAAAAAGCTCAAAAAGAATTAAATCTTGCTGAAGCGCAAGCAAAAAGAGCAGCACTTTTAAAATCTAGAGAAACTCAAAAAACAAATAAACGAGCAGAACTAGAAAAAAGAAGAGCTGAATTTTCTGCAAAAAAACAAGCATTACTTAATGCTAGAAAAAATAAAAAATAAATACTATGTTTAGAATGAGCATGGGATCTAAATCCCAAAAACAACACAGAACTGCTTTTAGTGGTATATCTAGAGTAATAAGTCCTATTAGTGCTCTTGAGTGCGGAACACCAACAACTCCACCTTGTGACGTTGAAAGATCAACAGGTAGCGAAAGTTATTCAGGTGAAAAAGATGGGGTAAAAGGTACGTTTACAAAAACTAATTTTCAAACAGATTTTATAGTTAAAGATGGTAAACCTGGTAGCGTAACACCTGGCACACTTGGTACGCCTGGTAAACCTGGTGGCATAATACCTGGCACACCAATGAAAGGACCTCAAAAACCATTTAAAAATCCTTTATTACCTAATCAAACTTACAAACAATTTCAAGAGGCAGAGTATGGAACTCCTGGAAAAACAGCTGAAAAATACAAACCAGTTCCAACAGAGTACGGAAACAGTCAAAGACAATCTTTATCTTTTGTACCAGATAAAATACCACCTCCACCAACACTTACTCCAACACCAAAAAAAGAGAAACAATTACCAAACTTTTCTCAACCAGGCAAAGGTAGTAAAAGAGGAAAAATAGGCAAAATAGAATTACCTAGTATAAATTTAAAATCCGGAAGATCTAAAAAATCTGGTAACTCTTGCGGTTGCGCAGTTAATAATTAAATTTTGAAAAAAATAATTCAATGGCTTACAGGTGGCGTTATCAAAGAAGTTGGTGATGTTATCGATAAGCTTACTACTACGGAAGAAGAAAAACTGCTGATTAAAAAGCAAATCCAAGAAATAATGGATAAGGCTAATGCTGAAGCGGAGGGTCAAATAACGAGGCGATGGGAAAGTGATATGAAATCAGATTCATGGCTTTCTAAAAACACTAGACCTATGGCTTTAATATTTTTATCTTTTATGGCTATAGCCTTTATATGGGTTGATAGTCATCACGAAATATCTTTTACAGTAGAGCAAGAGTGGATTGGGTTATTAAAGCAGTTGCTTACGACTGTTTATATAGCTTATTTTGGTTCACGTGGAGTGGAAAAATTCAAAAGTATAAGTAATAATAATAATAAGTAATAACAATTAAATTAAATTAAATTATGAGCAAAGTAAAGAAAATCAAAGACGAAGAGTTAAAGAAAATTGTAGAGATCACTAAACAGCAAAATGAAATGCTGAGAACAATTGGTGTTTTAGAAGCACAAAAACAAGGTGTTTTAGTTCAATTAGCAGATAACAATAAATCTTTAGAGGCTGTTAAAAAAGACTTAGAAGATGAATATGGTCAAGTCAACGTAAATTTAGAAGACGGTAGTTATACTGAAATCGAAAAAGAAGATGACAAATAATATTAGAAAGATCAGCATCGGATCTGACTATAAAAATGATGCTATGCATTATTCAGTAGGGCAACAAGTATATGGTGGACATGAAATATCACATATATTGCTAGATGATTCTGATAAATCTTATAATATACATATTAAAAAAAACAACGAAGTATTGCCATGGAAAAAATTTAATTCTAACATGGCAATATCAGTTGAATACGATTTAGAGTATTAATGAAAAGTCTATATGACTTCATAGTTAAACCTTTTGGAAATGAATATGATAATGAGGTTGCTGTTGGAGATAAAAAAATAATACTTAACACTAAGATAGAAAGTTTTAAGTTTGTGAACAATATAGCTAAGGTTATTGAAGTTCCAACCGCTTATAAAACTCCTATAAAAAAAGGTGACTTAATAGTAATTCATCATAATGTTTTTCGTACGTTTTACGATATGAAAGGTGTTAAAAAGAAAAGTAGATCTTGTTTTATAGATGGTATGTATTTTTGTGCTTTAGATCAAGTGTATCTTTATAAAAAAGATAACAAATGGAACTCTATAAACAATAGATGTTTCATAAAACCGTTAAAGATAAAAGACGGGCTAGAAGTTGCTAAAGAGCAAAAGCTTATTGGTATATTAAAAATAGGTAATAGTTCATTAGAAGCGCTAGGAATAAACGAGGGCGACACTTTAGGTTATACACCTTACGGTGAGTATGATTTTATTGTAGATGATGAGCGCTTATATTGTATGAAATCAAATGATATTGTTATAAAGTATGAAAACGAAGGAAACGAAGTTGAATATAATCCAAGCTGGGCAAGTTGCAGTTGAGGAATTAATTAAGGTTGCAAAAGAACCTATAGTAGATTCAGACGATGATATATCAGCTGACAGACTTAAAAACGCAGCAGCTACAAAAAAGCTAGCTATATTTGATGCCTTTGAAATA
>Ga0209199_1005201_pt1 | contig 11502 bp, 10 predicted proteins | sample COGITO_mtgs_1105_7_FD_184805 | JGI IMG/M metagenome (GOLD analysis project Ga0209199, IMG submission 184805) | Pelagic marine microbial communities from North Sea - COGITO_mtgs_110523 (SPAdes) (version 2) | ecosystem: Environmental > Aquatic > Marine > Epipelagic ...
TGCGCAGGGCAATCACGCGTGTTTAATGTATTGGCTTGTCTGTTGACCTTGATTTGCGGTTAATCTAGGGCCATATTCATGCAAGTGAAAAGCAATCAGCAACAGGCAGCCCAATGAGCGATCAAAGCAATCTGGAAACCAGCGCAACCGCCGCGATACAGCCAAACGCTGGCGTATTCGGCCTAAGCTTGTCAGCCGCTGAACGCATTACGCAAATGCTAAGCGACGAACCTGAGGGCAGCTTTTTCCGCGTTGCGGTGCTTGGCGGCGGCTGTTCGGGCTTTCAATATGATTTCAGCATCGATCAAACGCGTAATGATGATGACATCGTATTCACCGCGCATGGGGTGGATGTGGTCGTTGATGACATGTCGATCGAGTTGATTGATCATGCCGAACTGGATTATGTGCAGGATTTGATGGGGTCATATTTTGCCGTGACCAATCCGAACGCAACCGCATCTTGCGGCTGCGGCACGTCTTTTTCTGTTTAACCATCATGCGAATTGCCAGCTGGAATGTGAATTCAATCAAGGCTCGGCTGGATATTGTAACCGGTTGGCTTGCCACTGATCCGTGCGATGTCTTGCTGATTCAAGAAACAAAATCGCAAGATGTGAATTTCCCGATTGATGCGTTTCAGGCGCTGGGGTGGCATGTCGCCTTTCATGGCCAGAAAAGTTACAATGGGGTGGCAATTGCAAGCCGGTTTCCGATGGAAGATATTGTTATGGGGCTGGAAGGCGATGCCGAAGATGAACAGGCACGCTATATGGAAGCCACCATTAATGGCTTTCGGGTGGCAACAATTTATCTGCCGAATGGCAATCCGGCACCCGGCCCTAAATTTGACTATAAACTTGGCTGGATGACGCGTCTTGAGGCGCGCGCTCTTGCTTTGCTAAATGATGAAAAGCCGGTGATTCTTGGTGGTGATTTTAACGTCATTCCCGATGATATCGATTGCTATGATCCCGCTGGCTGGGCCGGTGATGCCCTAACAAGGCCGGAAAGCCGAAGCGCGTTTCGCAGCCTTCTTCACAAAGGCTATGCCGATGCGCTTCGCAGCCTGAATCCAACGGGTGTTTTCTATAGCTATTGGGATTATCAAGCTGGTGCGTGGCAGCGCGATCATGGCGTGCGGATTGATCATTTATTGCTGTCGCCCGAAGCGCTTGACCGGCTCGAAGATGTAGGCATTGATCGGGCACCACGCGGGTTGGAAAAACCATCTGATCATACCCCGATTTGGTGCCAGCTTCGCGCCTAGCCACGAAATTTTCAATCGTCCCAAACAAAAAAGCCGGATCGAACTGACCCGGCTTTTTGCATTTCTGGTTTGGCTTTAGATATCAGCATACATATGGGTTTCGGCCTTGCCGCCCGGATGGGTTAAAGCGCCCTTCTCGGCTGAACCGACGGTTTGCGCATATTTCCAGATGGCACCAGCATTGTAATCGGTACCGCGCGGTTTCCACGCTTCACGTCTTTTTGCCAATTCGGCCTCATCAAGATCAACGTCAATCGTTCCTGTTTCAGCGTCGATGGTGATGGTGTCGCCATCTTGCAACAGGCCGATTGGTCCGCCAACAGCCGCCTCAGGTCCAACATGGCCAACACAAAAACCGCGCGTTGCACCAGAAAAACGACCATCAGTGATTAAAGCAACCGTATCACCAGCGCCCTGACCGTAAAGCGCCGCTGTGGTGGCCAGCATTTCGCGCATGCCCGGACCGCCTTTTGGCCCTTCATAACGGATCACCAGAACATCACCTTCTTGATAGTCACGGCGTTCAACCGCAGCAAAAGCGTCTTCTTCACAATCAAAACAACGGGCTTTGCCGGTGAATTTTAGGTTTTTCATGCCAGCAACCTTAACGATCGCACCTTCAGGGGCAAGATTGCCGCGAAGACCAACAACGCCGCCGGTCGGTGATAATGGCGCATCGGTTGTACGAACAACATCCTGATTGGTCGGGAATGTTACATCGGCCAGATTTTCGGCAATCGTTTTGCCGGTAACAGTGATGCAATCACCATGCAGGAACCCACCATCAAGAAGGGTTTTCATCAAAACTGGAACGCCGCCAATTTCAAACATGTCACGCGCCACATAACGTCCACCCGGTTTTAGATCGGCAATATAGGGGGTTTTCTTGAAAATTTCGGCAACATCATGAAGGTCAAAATCAATACCGCATTCCGATGCCAGTGCAGGCAAATGCAATCCGGCATTGGTTGATCCGCCTGAGGCTGCAACAACGGTTGCCGCATTTTCAAAGGCTTTGCGGGTCAGAATATCACGCGGCCGAAGATTGGCACGCACAAGATCCATCACGATGCGGCCTGAATGATAGGCATATTCATCACGCGACTCGTATGGTGCTGGTGCGCCTGCTGAACCTGGAATGGCAAGGCCAATCGCCTCGGAAACACACGCCATTGTGTTGGCGGTAAACTGGCCGCCACATGACCCTGCGCTTGGGCAGGCAACGCATTCCAGCTCGTGCAAATCTTCATCAGACATATTGCCGGCAGCATGCGCGCCAACAGCTTCGAAAACATCCTGAACGGTGACGTCTTTATCTTTGAACCTGCCTGGCAGGATTGAACCGCCATACATAAAGACTGACGGTACATTCAACCGCGCCATCGCCATCATCACACCGGGAAGTGATTTGTCACAGCCAGCAAGGCCAACAACAGCATCATAGCAATGGCCACGAACGGTCAATTCAATCGAATCGGCGATCACTTCACGGCTGACAAGCGATGATTTCATCCCTGCATGACCCATGGCGATTCCATCGGTAACGGTAATGGTGGTAAATTCGCGCGGGGTGCCAGCATGTTCGCGAACACCGCGTTTGGCAGCCTGTGCCTGACGCGCAAGCGCAATGTTGCAAGGTGCGGCTTCATTCCAAGTGGAAACAACGCCAACGAGCGGCTGGTTGATTTCTGCTTCGGTCATGCCCATCGCATAGTAATATGACCGATGTGGTGCCTTTTCAGGACCGACCGAAACATGGCGGCTTGGCAAATTGCTTTTATCAATTGGCTTGATGCTATCAGGCATTTTAAACTCTCCTTTAACGTCACGGATCGCAGACGACCCGATCAAATGGCTGTCTTTGGCTTAACCAAGCCGTTTCAAGGCAGCGGTTAGGCCATTTAGGCGTGTATTTTCCTCGTCAAGACGGCGGCGGTTTTCAGCCACAACATCTTCGGGGGCTTTGGCAATAAAGCCCGGATTATCGAGCTTTCTTGAAATTTTTTCAATTTCGGCGGTGACACCACCAATTTCTTTATTGAGGCGCGCGGCTTCGGCGGTCAAATCCAGAATATCGGCAAGTGGAAGACCAATTTCCATGCCATCAACACTGCCGCGTGCGCTGCCTTTGGCAAAGCTGTCGACAGGGGCAATGCCATCAAGCCGCGCCAAACGTAACAAGGCGGCCTGCTGGTTGTCGATCGCGCGTTGCTGAAGATCGCTTGTCCCGCGCAAATGCAAGGTCGGCTTGGCCGATAAAGGAACATTCATTTCAGCGCGAATATAGCGGATTTCGGTGATAAGCTGGATCAAGAATCGCAATTCAATAACCGCACTTCCCTCATCTGCCGTCACCGGCTCGGGCCAGCTTGCGGCAATCAACAGATCATCGCTTGCAAAAATTTCACGGTTCAGCTCCTCGGTCAGGAACGGCATGAACGGATGAAGCAGGCGCAAAGTACCTTCCAAAATAGTGCTGGCTGTGGCGCGTGTTTCAGCCGGGGCATCGGCATCATCATCGTTCAGGCTCGGTTTGATAAGCTCGACATACCAATTGCAATAGGAATTCCAGATAAAGTGATAAAGCGCGTCGGCAGCTTCGTTAAACCGGTAAAGTTCGATCGCCTTGGTGGTTTTTTCAATCGCATCACTATATTCAGACACGATCCATTTATTGATTGGCTCTTTTACATTCGACAGGTCGATTGCCGCCGATCCGGTACAGCCATTCATCTGCAAAAAGCGACAGGCATTCCAGATTTTGGTGGTAAAATTCCGATAGCCCTCAAGCCGTGTTGTAGACATTTTGATGTCACGGCCTTGCGCTGCCATTGCCGCCAAGGTGAACCGTAAAGAGTCAGCGCCATATTGATCGATAAGTTCCAAAGGATCGAGAACATTGCCTTTGGATTTCGACATTTTTTGGCCTTTTTCGTCACGAACCAGCGCATGAATATAGACCTCACGGAACGGCACTTCGCCATCCATGAAATGCATGCCCATCATCATCATGCGGGCAACCCAGAAAAAGATAATGTCAAAACCAGTTACAAGAACATCGCCCGGATAATAGCGTTTTAATTCAGCCGTGTTATCTGGCCAGCCAAGCGTTGAAAACGGCCATAAACCGCTTGAAAACCATGTGTCCAAAACATCATTATCACGGGTCAGTTCGACTGCCTTGCCATAATGTTTGGCTGCCGAAGCCAAAGCATCATCTTCATTTGCCTCGACAAAAACCTGCCCATCTGGCCCATACCATGCCGGGATCCGATGACCCCACCAAAGCTGGCGCGAGATACACCAAGGCTGGATATTGCGCATCCATTCAAAATAGGTCTTGTTCCAACGTTCCGGAACAAATTTGGTGCGGCCATCTTCAACGGCTTTGATCGCTGGCTGCGCCAGCTTTTCGGCATTCACATACCATTGATCCATCAGCCATGGCTCGATCACAACGCCCGAACGGTCACCATGCGGCACCACATTATCGAGAATTTCTTCTTGAACCAACATGCCCTCAGCCTCAAGATCTGCCAAAATCAGACGCCGCGCATCATACCGGTCAAGCCCTTGATATTTTGTTGGAATTTCTGGAATCGATTCCATCGCGGCGGTGGCGGTCATCAGATTGATCAAGGGCAAATCATGCCGGCGGCCAACCTCAAAATCGTTGAAATCATGCGCTGGCGTAATTTTTACCGCGCCTGAGCCTTTATCTATTTTGGCATATTCATCAGCAATGATCGGGATTGGCCGATTTGACAATGGCAGAATGGCCATTTTGCCAATCAGATGCTGATAGCGTTCATCGTCCGGATTAACCGCAACAGCGCCATCGCCAAGCATTGTTTCGGGACGTGTTGTGGCAATAGAAATATATTCATTTTCAGTGCCTTCAATGCGATACCTAATGTGCCACATTGAACTTTTTTGTTCAATCTGTTCAACCTCAAGGTCGGAAATGGCCGTCATTAGCTTTGGATCCCAATTCACCAAACGCTTGTCACGATAAATTAGCCCTTCACGATGCATTTGCACAAAGGTTTTGATCACTGCTGCCGACAGCCCGTCATCCATGGTAAATCGTTCGCGCTGCCAGTCAGCCGAGGCGCCGAGGCGGCGAAGCTGTTTATGGATCATGCCGCCTGATTCAGCCTTCCATTCCCAAATTTTCTCAACAAAACCCTCCCGCCCCAAATCTCGGCGGTTAATGTTCTTTTCGGCAAGTTGGCGTTCAACAACCATTTGCGTTGCAATGCCAGCATGATCGGTTCCGGGCTGCCATAAGGCATCGCGCCCGGCCATACGGTGATAGCGGATCAGCAAATCTTGCAAAGTGAAGGTCAGCGCATGCCCCATATGCAGGCTGCCAGTCACATTTGGCGGCGGCATCATGATGGTATAGGGCGTTGCCGATGACTCAGGCGCACAGGCGAAATGACCACTATCTAGCCATGTTTCATACCAGTTTGCTTCAATGGATTTCGGATCGTAGGTTTTGGCTAAAGTTGGCTCGGTCATGGTTCCAGATTGGTCATTATCAGTGGTTGGACGACAAAATATCAGGCTTGCCCGACAATCATCATGTTAAAAGGCCTTTGTCATCAAAGCCTGATGACGCGTTTATTCCGGTTTATCGACAGGTTTTGTACGACTTTGTGGGGTGGCTTGCAACGCATCTTCAACCAAATTAGCCATATTCTCGTCAAGCCAGTGATCAATTCGGGCATGAAGCCGCTGGCGAAGGCCGGATTTAAGGTCATCATGTGATTGCGAAGATGGCTGATTTTGGCTTGATTGGCCGGTTTCACCGCTTGGCATTGGCTGCGGTGATTGTTGCGGCGATGCCGGTGTATTGGCGGATTTTCCAGCCTGTGACCGATCAGCATTTTACTAATACTCTGTAGAAGGCACCGCGCTTGGGTTCATCAAAATCTCGCTAGGGTCGATGATATCCGGAAGATTGCCAACATTATCGCCATTTTGACGGTGACGGGTCAAAAAATCCATTTCGGCAAATGATAGATCAGGCGAGCGCCATACAACATTTTCAAGTGGGATCAATTTGCGCGAAGACGACAACGCATCATGCGGTGCGGCTTTGACCCTTACGGTTTCAAACATTCCGAATAGGCCACTGAAAATGCCCATCTAGTCGGTGATCGGCTTGCGACTAAATGGGAATGAGTCATAGAACGGCGATAGTGTTTGCGGCATATCGGACAGTTGCCCCAAAACATCGCCAAGCCCCATCTGTTCGGCGGTCAGGCTGCCAATCGCGGCTTTTAGGCGAAAGGCGGCAAGAAGCTGGTTATGTTCAGCCGAAACAAGACTTAATTCGGCGTCATTGACATCTTTTTCGGCATCAAGCAGGTCGAGCGTGGTCTTTTGACCGAATTGCGCTTCGCTGGCAATCCCTTTGGCGACAAGGCGAAAAGCCTCAATCTCGCTGGCGACCGCATCAACACGAATGCCGGTTGATTGCCAATTGCGAAAGGCTTCGCGTGCGGCAACTTCGGTTTTCCGCGTCGCCTCGGCACGGTCTAATTTTGCCTGTTTGAAACTGGCGGCGATCCGGCGCGATGTTGACCTGGTGGCATTGGTTGATATGAGCGGTGATGAAAACACCAATTGCGCGGCAACTTCATCGCGGTCAAGCGTTGTGCCGGTGCCGGTTTTTGTATTAGCAGAAAGGCTAAAGGCCAATGTCGGGCGAACCGCAGCCTGTAATGTGTTATGGGCCTGATCGGCAGCGCGTTCCGCCGCAATTGCGGCCAATATATCAGGATGACCGTCTCGAGCCTTTGTTTCGGCATCAAGAAGATCAATTGGCAAATTGCCCGTGATTGACGGTTCGACGAAATCGCGGGCATCTTTACCCGTCAGTGACCGAAAGCTGTCTTCGGCATTGGTCAATCTTGTTTCCGCGAGGATTAAATCTGATTGGGCGCGGGCAAATCGGGCGCGGGCTTCAGCCAGCCTTGTTGGCGTGGCGGCGCCTGCATCAACCCGAATTTTGGCTGCATTTACATGCGCTTCAAGGCGGGTAAGATTACGGGCATGTAGCTTGACCTCACGTCCTGCCTTCAAAACATTTAGATAGGCCTCGATCGTGCCAAGAATAACGCCCTGCTCGGTTTTGGCATAGATTGCTGACGCTTGCTGAAGATTGATTTCGGCAAGCAGCGTCTTTTCTTTGGTCTGACCACCATCATAAAGGTTTTTTGACAAGGTCACGCCGGTTGATAGATATTGCGATTTGGTGAAGCCTTGACCAGCCTTGCTGTCGATTTGACCAACTGAACCGGTGGCGTTTAACCGCGCTGTCAAATCACTGGTTGATGTGTTTGTGCCAATGGCTTCCCGCGTTGCAAGCCAGCTTTGCCGTGCCGCAGCAATCGCTGAAGAATTTTCCATACTGGCGCGCAGCGCCTCGTCAAGCGATATGGCTAATGCTGGTGATGAAGTTATCCCGATGCATCCAATGAGAACCGCTGCTTTGACGGTGCGGTGAATTTTCAGCATAGACATTTCGTTTTTACCAATCCCTTAAAAGGTGAATTCTGGTTTTTTGTTAAATTCATCCAGATTTGGAACGCAGGCATCAAAGAGTGCTTTACGGGTGAAACCATTTCCTGACCGTGTCCATAAGCTGGCAACGCCAATCGGCGCATCATGCGGCCGGTAAACTGCCGCCAACCGTCCCTTTGGCGCCAATTGTTGCAATAGTGAGTTTGGCATGGTTTCAACGCCGCCTTCAACCAAAATCTGGTCATAAGGCCCCTCATCTGCGTAACCGTCAACAAGACGCGATTTCACGACAGCAGCATTATCAATGCCATGTGCAACTAGGGTTTCTTGGGCTTTTTCGACGGTTTGCGCGCGGGTCTCGACTGCAATGACCGATCCGGCCAGATGCGCAATGATGGCGCTGCCGTAGCCGCTGGCCGCGCCAACAACAAGAACATTGTCGCCAGCACGAATTTCGAGCGCCTGAACAAGCCGTGCCAGAACCATAGGTTCCATCAGATTGCGCCCGTTCGACAGTGGCAGATCTTCGTCAATATAGGCAACAGCTTGCTGATGCTTGCTAACAAAAGCTTCGCGCGGCACAGTCAAAAACGCATCAAGAACATTCTGGTCAGTGACTTTTGACGGGCGAATCTGGCAATCCACCATCATTTTGCGGGCAATTTCAAACGGGCTCTGGTTCATGTTCGATAACTCTTTATATTTTTTGATATGCCATGCGGTTTCTGCGACGTTCTGTTGGTGAGCGTCCGGGCTATTTGTTTCTTATAATCCCAGAATGACAGCTATTCAAGCTGACAATATTCACGATGCTTGCCAACATCAATTTGAGACCGGTGGGCAAGTGTAACCGCAGGGTCAGATGACTGCCCGCCCCACAATTCGAGGTAATCTGGCATGGTCAGATTGATCCCATCTGAGACTTTACTACTATTTTCAAAAAATGACGTGTAATACCGCGCTGGATTGTTTTCTTCATAAGCCACAAAACGTGGAAACAGAATATGGTTGTTGCGGGGAACCGCCTTTGTCGCATCGCTTGCCAGCCGCAAACAGGCCGGATCATCGACAAATAATTTTGCCACCATGCCAACGCCAACATTGGTAATTGGTTTGCTTGCTGTGCATCGCGCCCCTGCCCCTTCAATGTCAATGGCGAAGGCAATTTTGGCGCCCGCATCGAACGGAATATTGATCAGAGACGCAATCGTTTTGCCGCCAATCATATGGCAATCGGCGGCAAAGGTGAAATAGCCCAATGTTGGTTCAGCCTGGTCAACCAGAACACATTTTGGGACGGCAAAGGCAAAGCGTGACCCATTGCCAAAAATAGTCGCCAGATTCAAAATGTGATCACCACGAAGATCAGCCGGCATTGCCATATTCTCATAAGTGGCCGCGGTTGTTTGTTCGACCAAAAGCTGATTTTTAAAATCATCATTGATAAAGGCGGTAATCGCCTGATTTTTCTGCTGGATAGAGAGTTGGGTTCGCCCTTCGGAAAAGCTGGACTCGCTAAGCTGCATGATTTTCAGGCTAGCCATACTAATCAGGGCAAGCAAGGTCATCGCCATCATTAGTTCGACAAGCGATAATCCTTCGGGTTGAATGAGGCGGTTTGGCTAAGCTGGTTTCATTGTCACGATATTTAATCTCGCATTTAGTGATCGCTGATAAGAGAGTCAAAATTACCAGCATCAACTTTTGCGTTAGAGATTTCTAATTTTATGAGGAATTGCTTGACGCGGTCGGTTTAGATCGTTGACCTGATCAAAATCATCGTATATCACCGGCAAATAGCTTCTTGCGGCCCGGTGGCAGAGTGGTTATGCAGCGGTTTGCAAAACCGTGTACATCGGTTCAATTCCGGTCCGGGCCTCCATCATTACATCTTGTGAACGCGTTTCCATTTGCTTATTACGGCATCTGCTAGGCAGGCTTGCGGCACGCTAAACCGGTAAAAACCGGTGATCGGTGCCGATTGTTGCAACGCTGCTTGCGCTTTTTGGGTGGACTGGAGAACTGATGTCACGGGCAATGGCAAATTTTTTGATGTGTTGCGCTGCGCTTTTTTGGGGCGCGACCTTCATTGCACAAAAGACCGGCATGGAAACCATCGGGCCAATGGGCTTTACCTTTGGCCGTTATGTCATTGGTGCGGCGATATTATTACCGCTTGCTATTTTTGAAATGAAAAAGGTCAATCTGTTTACCGCGATGCGCCAAAACCGGCAAATATGCCTTGGGGCAGTTGGGCTTGGTGTTTTTATGTTTGGCGGGATCGGGCTTCAGCAAACCGCGCTTGTTTATACCAATGTTGCCAATGCAGCGTTTTTAACCGCGCTTTATGTGCCGTTAGTGCCGTTGATTGCCGCTTTGTTTTTACGCCGTCATGTTGTGCTAAATATTTGGCCGGCGGTTGTCATTTCCTTGTTTGGTAGTTTTTTGCTGTCGGGAACATCAAGTCTTGAAGCGCAATTTGGCGATCTATTGATTGTTGGCGGTGCCTTTTTCTGGGCAGCCCATATTTTGCTTATCCAAAAAATAATGACGCAGATTAATGCCCCGTTTCAGCTATCGGCGTTACAATCAATTGTAACAGCCGTGATTGCGGGCATCATCATGCTGCCGCTTGAATCACCGTCGCCGGGTGATTTTGTGCCGATGCTGCCACAGCTTGCCTTTGCCGGCATTGTCGCGGTGGGGCTTGGGTTTACCATTCAACTTGTCGCGCAGCGCCACACAACGGCACCGGCAGCCGCGTTGATTCTATCACTTGAATCGGTCTTTGCCGCCTTTTTTGGCTGGTGGTTGCTTGGCGAAGGGCTTGTTTTTATGGCAATTATTGGTTGTGTCCTGATTTTTATCGCAGTGATCCTTGCCGAAGTGGTGTCGGAACGCCAAATAAAGACAATCGTAAAAATCTTTCACAAGCCGTGATGACGGCGCTAGCCCGACCGTGCTAGACCTAAAAAAACCTAGAGTAATTAGGCTGTGCTTGGATTCTGATGTTTTGGAATTACCAGCATAGACAAGATCAATTGATCATTTTCTTTTTCGAGGCCTTCATGACAAATTCTGCCATCTCTGATGACCAACCTGTTGCAAGCGCTGCCTTGCGTGCTGTCATGGGCCAATATCTGACCGGCGTTACCATTGTAACAGTTACCGGTCCTGATCAAATTCCTTATGGTTTGACGGTAAATTCCTTTAATTCGGTATCTTTGTCGCCACCATTGATTTTATGGTCACTCGATAATCGGAATGATAAATTACCATTGTTCCAAAGCTGCCGAGGGTTTGCGGTTAATATCATGGCGGCTGAGCAGCTTGGCATCTGCCAGACATTTGCCGCAGCTGAAAATGATCGTTTTGCCAAATGTGATTGGCATTTTGGCAGCTATGGACAGCCACTTTTGGCCAATTCACTGGCCAGTCTGGAATGTCGGCCATGGGCCGAATATGATGGTGGTGATCATACGATTTTTGTTGGTGAGGTTATGTCAATTACCAAGGCTGATGGCAATGCGGCTGCCTTTTTCAAAGGGAAACTTGGCCAATATGGCGTTCAGTAACGGCAAACAACAAGCGTGCCCCATCGGGTCAAAAGTAAATTGCTGATGAAACGCGAACCTCCAATTCTGGCCGATCTGGTTTTTCTTGGTGGTGGCCATGCCCAAATTGCGGCAATCAAAAGC
>Ga0209199_1005205_pt1 | contig 11492 bp, 11 predicted proteins | sample COGITO_mtgs_1105_7_FD_184805 | JGI IMG/M metagenome (GOLD analysis project Ga0209199, IMG submission 184805) | Pelagic marine microbial communities from North Sea - COGITO_mtgs_110523 (SPAdes) (version 2) | ecosystem: Environmental > Aquatic > Marine > Epipelagic ...
GTTTAACACTCAGATTCTGCACTAGGAAAAGTCAGAAAGCTAGAAAAAACTGTGCTAGAGGTGTGCTACGCACAATATGCGTCAACCGAAAAGTTAAGCAACTGATAATATTGAAAGTTTGGTAGCGGCACAGGGACTTGAACCCCGGACACGCGGATTATGATAACTCGACCATAAAATAACAACAATAGCTTAAAAATTTTTGTCTACATTTGTGTCTAACTATTTCAATCAAACCTTAATATGCTACCTGAAAGACTGATTATACTTCCGTTCGTGTTAATTGTACTCCGAATTATGAGCTATTGGCAGATCGAGGTGTTGATTGAATTCTTTCTAGTTTTGGCATTTACCGTCCCAGCGGTATCCAACTAGCTTATCGTGCCAAAAATTCAGTTAATTTCATCACTTGTACAATAGGCACTGTGCTTTATAAAAAAATAGCGGACTACAATGAGAAATAAAATGCCTAACTCAATTCAAGATCACCTTATAAACATTATTCTGGTTTCTATCGGTTACATAGTTTCAATGATTTTGGTGCAATCAGTAATTGTCCCGGCTCAACAACAGTATTTGCCAGCTATCACAACCTTCGCCGCACTCATTTTTCCACTTCATGGGGTGCGGGTGATTTCTGCGTGGTTATTTGGGGCGTGGTCGATCCTATATCTTTTCATTGCAAATATCATCATGTACTTTGTACTGACGCCAGACGCCGATTTTACTGTTAAATCTTTTTATGCCTGGACCTTAGTTAGTACCGTTGCTTGGTTTACGTTCGAGGCTTTTAGATTAACTGGTATAAACCTGTACCAATCGATGAGCTCAATATCGAGTTACACATGGCGGCGGCTGATGTTGGTCGCATTCGTTTCCTCAATTATTAATTCTCTAGGGCACAATGTTATTTTCGCAGGCGATATTATTCCGGAAGATAGCTTACCAACCATGTTCGCTTTCATGGTCGGAGATACTCTTGGAACCTTTGTATGCTTTTTTGGACTTTTGATAGTTTTCAGATCAATGCGACTTCTCCGGAATTAACCGGTATAAGTTTCGTTCGCGACCATTACATTTTTCAATAAAACCCTTCTCTCGCAATGCCAAAAGTGAGCGAAAAAATGTACTGGGCGATAGTCTCCTAATTAAATGATGAGTCTTTAAAATATCACTTTCGAACGAGCCATCATCGTTTTGGACGTCAATAATAGCCGCAAGCACATCACGTTCATCGTGCTTTAAACCATCTATACCCAAATCTCCTTCCATCAGCATGAGAAGCTTTTTTAGTGTCATGAAGCTTTGAAAGTCTGCCATTACCTCTTCCCCTGAAGACCACATCAATTAAAACTGAAACATTCCTATTGCAAATTAATTCGACCGACTGCATATTACTACCAAATTGACATTAATGGAACTGACTATGAGATTATCAATCTGCCATATATTAGCAACAATTGTGACAGTCACTCCAATCGCTGTCAATGCGGAACAAGATGTTCTTAAATACAAAATACCCACTATTGTGAAAAATATCGCGGAAGGTGCCGAACGGGGCGCTGCGGCAGAAACAGCTAAACAAGAATTGCATAGTTTTTCACTTGGGCTGGCAAATTCCAAATTGAACCTACTTGAAGATGAAATTCTCTCCGAAACAGGATTTACCCATTTAGAATTTTCGCTTGGGTCGGATATATTTGGTTTAGACAGCGGCACAAAAACGAAGTCGGAAGTTATGGCAGTTTACGGGCTTCATGAAACAAACAATCTATTTTTGTTTAATCAAACATCCATTGTTAACTTTGATAGCCGTCGTACATTCAATATCGGTTTGGGCGCTAGGCACATCACGGATGATGAAACGCTCATCTTAGGCGCTAACGCATTTTACGATTATGAATCCAAGTCGGGGCATAAGCGTTCGAGCCTTGGGTTCGAGCTTTTGACGGCAATGCTTGAATTCAGAGCCAATACGTACAACGCTATATCAGGTACAATAGCTTACAATGGTATCAATGAGACGGCTCTCGATGGGAGAGACATGAAGCTCACGGCTAACCTTCCCTATTTGTATTCCTCCAACGTCTATTACTCATCTGGCAAATGGAAAGACGGTCTGGGCTATGAAACAAAAACAAAAGAATTTGGTATCGCTGCTGAGGTACTTCCAAATTTATTTGTGACCGTGGCTCAACAGAAAAAAGATAGCACAAAAGCCAAGACAGTGGCTTCGATAAGCTATTCGATACCCATTGGAAACACAGCTAAAACAAAGCGTGTGATGCAAGACGGTAATTGGGACAGCAGAATGAAACCTATTCGTGAAAAGCTGTACAAGCCAGTGCAGCGTGAAAACCGTATTATGAAAAAAGCCATCAAACTTGGCGTCACAGTAAGTGGGTACTAACAATGAGAACGAAATTTTCCCAAATTCTACTTATTCTGCCTTTAGCTGCTTTTATTCTGCCAAAGTATGCGGATGCTGCAGCCACTACAGCATGCACCTCACCTATCGAAACTGATACTCATGGTTTTGTTGACTGTTATACATCTGAAGGGTCGCAACGATATACGATGCTACAAATTGGATTGTGTAAATCTGCACCCACCTATCTTAATTATGAGCAGACATGTGAACTAATATTAAATGACCCTGACGGAATTGAAGTTGAGCTCAATAACAACGGTACATCAACTTCTTTGACCGGAGGCAAGTCCGTAAGCATATCAGAAGGGTCCTATACACATGCAGCAATACTTATTGATGAAATTATCGCTCTCAAAGGAAGTTATACATTTGACAAGCCTTTAATTGGAAGATCTAAAATTCCAAATACGAGTTGTTGGACCACAACAGGCACTTGGAACGAATTTACTGCAGGCAATCCCGGCTATAGCTCAATAACAACATTACCCTTCGAATGCGGAAATACTCCAAACCCAGAATATTTCACCGCAAATTATAATGCGTTTTCATTTTTTGGTGTTGATGTTTACGCTATTCCAAACCGTACTTCGCCTACGGGCACATATTCTATGTATGTTTTAGACTCAGATAAATCACTTCCAACAAATGGAAGTGGTGCTCTTGATGGGGACTATCTTTTTGGCATTCAAGAATTTAATAACCCGATTTCCATTACCACGAATACTTCTAGTGTCAGCGTCGGTTTCAAGTTGACTGACATGTTCCATATTCAATCAAATTTCCGCGACACGCAATTTAATAATGCACCAGCAGATTGTACAAGGAACTCAAATGGTGGAAACGCCTGCCTCCTAATGGTTATTCCACAAGGTTTCGAATTCACAATGAACGCACAGTAATCATAGTTTCGAACGCAATATTGTAATTTAAGCATAATAAACATCTGTGGACAATTTTGATTCAGCAGGTAACAGTAGGTTGCCTAACCTACAAGACATCATTGCATTGAAATTATTAGGCAATCAATTCAATCGCGCTTCGCATCTTATTTTCGTTGATATCGATGTATCTCATAGTTGTGTTTAAATGCTTGTGCCGAGCAAGCGCCTGAATAACTCGAGCGTTAATACCTTTGTCAGCTAATTCGGTAACAAACTGACGACGACCACTGTGAGAACTCGCACCTGAAATGCCTGCTTCTTCATACAGTTTCCGAAATAAGTTGATTATCGTTTGCGCATTGAAGCCCCCACCTTTTGCGCTGAAAATCAATGGAGCGTTTGTTCGCTTCACGTGCGACTTATACTGTTTACCGAATTTCCTTAGCTGTTCGGCTAAACGTTTACTCACCAGAACTGTTCCAGCATCATTTCCTTTGGTCTGAGATGAAGCGAGTTGAATAGTATCTCTCACCTCACCGCTCCCATCAAAGACATCTGAGACTTTTAATGCCGCGATTTCACATGCTCGCAATCCAGCGTAGAAGCTGAGAGCTACAATTGTGTGATTTCTGGTCTGATATCGTTTGTTATTGATTATCGCAGTTAATCGCTTGCGCTCATTTGCGTTCAATAATTTTGCTTGTTTCATTGTCAGCCACCTGAAATGTTATGTTTTGCCTTAATTTATTGTAAAGCCTAACATTTATCAGGACGACCTATTTTTTACATCACGCTAATTGATTGGAAATAAGAGATATTTGGCGGAAATGTTAGGGATTGTGTCTTCCCTAACATTTCTGAAAACACTCCGATGAGTCGTCTGACCTCTGACTGATAAATACATTCATGACAAAACGACCAATGCTACCCAGAGAGTTAAACAATGTGCGCTCGGCATATGGCCGAGACATGATTAACCAACGGCAGCATGAACTCCGATTAAGCGGAGAGAGTGTTAAGACTTCACTGAAACAAGTAGACCACGATCAACTCACAGATTGGGACTTAGAAACCCTGCGCATGGTTGATGACATCTTAATGGATGAAAAAGTCCTGAAACTCAGGAGAGAAATCAAAGCTCTGATGAAGTCAGCGGGTAAAGATTACGAGATAGAGAAAGAACTTTGGCAGCGACGCAAAAAGCGGAAGTGACCTCCTTCGGACTTTTCCTTTGGTTTGGATGGCAACAGACTGATCTTATGAAGAAGCCAAGCCAGCATAAAATTCAGAAGAAACTGAAAAGAGAGATGAAGCATGTTGATTGGCTTGAGAAGAACCTTCGCGGATCAAAGCAAATTAAGACCAGTCACAAGACGATATTCAAGCTGTACGGGCAGAAACATAAGTTAGAAAGCGCTCAGAATTAAGTGTTTCAGCTATCTACTCAGCGAAAAAGATAAATAACTTTATCAGGCGAGAGTGCTTGACCAAAACGCACATAAGGTTGGCGAGCCAGATAGACGAATATCGCTGTGTAAAAGGTGGTTAGAACCACACACGAAACACAACTAGCATAACTCCAAAGAGTAAGAACCTGAGACAAGACTTGGTTCGCAATAGTTGTAAAGCTGTACTGCGTTTCAGCAAAACCGTGGTGTTGCGGGATTTAAAAGCTGTTGTGGCTTTGCAAATACAACAATGACGAAGGCTACAAAAACTGCTGATAGCACTAGGGCAGTCTAATATAACTCACTTCAGGTAGGTCCAAGAGTAGAAGACCAGTAGCAACTTCGGACGATATGATCCCAAAGATCATATGAACAAACACCTGATGACTTACTCGCTCGGACGACGGGAAATACTGTAGGTCACCTTGAGACAGGTGACTTATGGCTGAACTCTGGGAAATGAGTTCTTCCTAAAAATACTTACCATCAAGTGGAAAGAAATTGTTTCGCAGAAACGATTTCTGAAAACGCAGATGGTTGTTCTCGAAGAGAACATGACACTTTGAACTAAAGGATAATTAAATGACATTCACTGAACAAATATATGACCAAATCAATTCACTCTCACCATTATCAACAGATGACTTTTCTATTCATTGGTTAGGTCAAAGCCGAAGTTATTACTCATCAAATAAAGCTAGAGGTCTTGAAGCAAGTAACTCAGCACTTGTGAAACTCATGAATAAATTACTTGAGCAAAGCGATGTTCTAATGACCAAAAATACACATCAATTCCTTGTCTCATTAGCTCAAAAGTATGAGGAGATTGCGAACCGAGTTGGTGAAGAAATTGCTCATCGATCTATCAAATCAAATCTCGCTCATGAGAATGTACGAAAGATACTTCACCGCATCATGGCTGAGATAAACGAGCAGAAGCACCCATCATCCCCACCAATCATCATTTGTTAGTTTTAAAACCGCTGTACTAATCAGCGGTTTTATTTTTGTCTTTCTGTAACCGGAGTGGAAATTTACCTTTACCAACATTTTCTAAGTAATTTTTAGCGGCGTTTAGATTATGCAAAAAAATACCCCATGCAAATGCAGGGTATCTATCTTGGTAACTTATCATAGTGATTATGGTTCAATCAGACGAATATTCAGTTTAGCCCAGTCTGGATTGATTGGAGAATGCCATTCAGGATAATTCTTGGGAACATACTCAAACTTCATATTGCCCTTATTGATAAAGACCCCATAGCCACTAGTTCGCATGCCACCCGCAGAACCTTCTAATGAGAAATCCATCAAGCCATCTTTGTTATAATCTTGAGCCATCATGCGTAATGCAAAGTTTGCGTTCCACTTAGAAATCTCATTGTCTAATGGAAATTCTTTTTTTGTAGCTGGTCCGGTATCATCTTTATTGAAACCGTTATGTTGCAGTACTGATGTACTGAAACGCTTTCCAGTTCCATCATTCTCATACATAACAATACCTTGTGATGAATAAGCGATTGTAACTTCATTTGAGAGAATATCAATATCTCCGTCATTATCCCAATCATATGAGATGTTATGAATTGGATTTAAGAAATAGAACCCATTTTTATCTGTTGCGGCGGTAAATGCATTTGAAAGTTTCGAAAACTTCCCTTTGCCGTTGTTCTTGAAAACCCCCACAAAGCCGCGACTATTATTCCCAGCATATCGCATCGTATTAAACTGCTTAATAGCTTTCAGATGTTCCTTACCAACAAATAGATCCAAATCGCCATCGCCATCATAATCACCAAGAGCCAAGGTTTGCCCAATTTGACTACCGCACTTCTTTGATTTGAACTGACCGGTACCATCGTTCATCAAGCAAAGAACTTCACCGTTTGTACCGACCCAATCATTACTTGGAAGAACTACATCTATATCGCCGTCACCATCAATATCTCCAACATCACCGCCGTGCGTGAAGTTAATGAGACCTTTGCCTCTGATTACACCAGTGCCTGAGACATTTGTTAGACTGACTTCTTTCCATGTGCCATTGGGTTGAGACAAGTAAATGGGATCATTTTTTCCAGGATTTCCGGGAGCACGTCCTGTATCTGACATGTACAAATCGTTGATTCCATCACCATTAAAATCAGCAACGAGGACGTTCATAACGGCTTTTCCTCTAAAGCGATTTGGAACATCATCATGGATGAACTTGTGAGTAATATCTTTTCCTGGTCTAGTCGAATGAGGACTAGTTAGACGCACTTCAAATGGTGCAATGTCAATAGTATCACACGCCGATGAACACTGCGTGGCATTGTTATGCGCCCAGGATGACATCCCTCCTTCAGGGAAAGGTGCTGAACCATAATAGATAGTATCTAGATGACCATCATTATTCATATCTGCTTGAACAGTAGCTGCAATTTGATACCATCCATTCCGTTGGCGAACATCTGTTTTCATAGGCTGTGAAATAACATACGGTTTAGTAGAGTTTTTTTGTACTACGGTACCTAAATTTTCATGGACTACACGAAGATCAAGACCAGCGGCATCCATTGACGCAGTCAAATCAGCAACTTCATTCGCATCAAGTTTGCCATCATATAACCCACCACTTTCAGCATAGAACTTCTCAAGAGCTCCACGTGTCTTACCACCGTACGCACCATCAACAGGACCAGCATTATAACCGAGTTGGTTTAACATGCGTTGAGACTGAGCAACTGTTCCAGCTGAGGCGAATGAAGTAATAATTGAGAATATCACAGCGTATGCAGACATTCGATCCATTATGACTATTCCCTTCATTCAAACCAAACATAGAGACAAATTTTTGTTGTTTACTCAAATCAACTATGGAAAATTATGAGTATGGTTAAGTTTTTGTCAGCGTTTTTAATTATATTACTATCCAGTAAATCTGTCGCAATGGCAGATCAGTTTTATGCTGAACGCTCAGGCATGGATATCTACAGCAAGGAAGTAGATGGCAAGATTCTTTGGGATATTCTAGCTAACTATACAGTGAAAAATTCAGAATATAAAGGTGGCATTAAAATAAATGGGTTTGGATATCGTGCATACACTGGAAAAGATACATTCAAAATAAATGAATTTTGCCCAGAAGATACGTCCAATCGTGATACAGTATGTTTTTCGATTAACCGTATCCGTTACAATATAGACGGCGAGAAAGATAGATTTGACAAATATCTTGAGCAACAAAGCCTAACGAAATTAAATCAATTAGGGTGGTTTTGCGGATTTATAGTCACCAATTTCGATGAATTTATTCTTTGGTCAAAAGAAACAGCTGCAAACCCCGAGTACATCACTGACAAAGATTTAGCTCCAAAACTTGTTGATTTTTTTGTAGCTGGGCAATCTGAGTACGAGATATTTGGAAGAAACTGTTTAAGTGCAGTCATAAACGCAAAGTCAGGAAAAAAAGAGCAAGTTGCCAAAGGCACTGATACAAATCAATCGTTAGCAAAATCAGAAAAAATTTGGGATCTGCAGACGAAAGTAAATGAGTTAAGCGAAACTTTAAAAACTACGGAACGGTCTCTACAAAAGTTGAGAGATTATTCAGCTACACAATTAAAGAAGATGAGAGCCGAAGCCTATGAGCTACAAAGGAAAAACGATCGTCTACAAAATAAGGTTTCTCAATTAGAGGCTACTGCAGAAAATTTAAGAACCGATAATAAGAAGTTACAAAATTCAGCAATTAATGGTGATAAACCTGAATCGGCGCCTTTGACTGATAGTGAACAAATTTGTTCAAATTGGATGACGGAAGATTTTTGGGCTCAAAGCCAAGAAAAGCAACTCGAATGCATATCTAAGGTAGAAAACATAAACAAAATCAAATCAGGAAAAAATATATTAGGAGCAGCTGTTAAGTTTGCAACGTCTCACCAGGTAATTAATAAAATTTTAGATCAAAATCTTAACCCTAATGCTAGAGAAAGCAAACACGGATTTTTAAACATATACAGGAAGGCTTTAAGGGACGGTTTTCCACCCAAAACAGTCAGCAGAATTATTGAAAATTTTGAATCTTCCGAACAAAACGACATGTATCGCGATAAAAGGTTATTGGAATATTTTCTGAGCTTATCAGCTGAAACAATGTTATCCGCGTTGGAAAGTACAGATGTTGTTGAGGTGGAATCAGTGTTTTTTCGTGCGTTGGAGGCTCAATTAAACCTCGCAATGCTCACGGATGATGGTTTTAAAAATTTGGCATATCGTTTGGGACAAGGTAATAAAGATACCATTGAATTTTTCCTAGTTTATTCAAAAGATATTTTTGTGCGAAATTTCCCAAAAGAGAATTATGATGAATTCCTTAGCTCGATTTCTTACGGCGTTATAGCGGAAGCTTTATCATCTAAAGACGATTCCATCATGGTAAATTTCTATTCTAAAATGGGCAGCCTACAGAAATTTGGTTCGAAACAGCCATATAATTGGGTGTTTTCTGGTCCAACGGGAGATGCCTCACCTTACTTACAGTTTATGCTGATAATTGAAAAAATCCACAAACCCAATATAAGAAATTCCGTTGAAGTATTGAACTACTTCAAAAGCACTAATGCGTCTGCAGAAATATCCTATGAATGGTATGGCACGACTATAATCAACCTATTACAATTTACAGCGCTCATTGAAAGTAAGCCACAATTACAAATTGTTTTAGCGAACTGGTTTATTTATAATTTAGATATCGATGTCCTTGAGTACACAGAAGATGGATGGAATGTCACGGATCTAGCCAGAAAGTCAGGCGCATCTTCAGTGTTTCGAACATTTATAATGAATAGTTGGAGAGCAAAGAGCTTAGAACCTAAAATTAAAGATTTAGAGAACAAGCTTTCTGAGGTATTGCTCATTGTGGAAACCCTCGGGACCACGAACCAAAATTTACTTCAAGCACAAGATACGTTACAGAAAAAATATGACGCACTTTTGCTAGCGTCAGAGATCAATGCACAAGAAGAATATGACGCACTACAGAAAAAATATGACGCACTTTTGCTAGCGTCAGAGATCAATGCAAAAGAAGAGAGCGAGACGTCTAGACCACGGAAAACTTTACCCAGTTGTATAGAAATAGAATATGTTTATTTAGTTACGGGGTATAGAAGTGCCAGAAGTTTTTTTAACGATTTCAAAGGCAAAGATGTATGTTTCACTGATTTCTTCAAGCGACCACAAAAGTTTTCAGGTGATAAAACAATCCTGAACTTTAGTGGCGTAATAGAGTGTTGGCAGGACAGGAATAGCCAATCAAGCCTCAAACCCCAGACTTATCGCGTTACAGGCAAAGTTAAGGGCTTATCCTATGATGGGCGCGTACTTGAACTAGGCAACTGTAGCTTTGAAAGTAATTAATAGACTGCGGATTGTTGACTGAACATCGTCTAGGTTGTCAGGTTTTAATAGGCAACGGTCGAACAGCAAAAAAGACTGCAGAAATCAAAACAGACCAGACAACTTCTTGTCCATTCTGCGCAGAAGACATCGAAGCAAAAGCCATCAAGTGCAAGCATTGTGGAGAATGGCTCAACGACGAAACTGATGGTTAAGTGCCAAAGGAATTTTAAATAGTGTCAAAATAAAATTAAATATTTAAAGAATCTTTACACTACGCTATCGTCTGCTCAGATTTTTTGATCGAAAGCTGCCGTAAATATGAGCATCCAAAGAGTGACAACTTATGTAAAATGGTCAATTTACACGCTGTCCTTTGCTGAAATCTGTTCTGCAATATCATCATATATGCAGTATAACTTATTAGATAAATTTGACACTGGGCTTATTACAGCTGAGCAGTTCAATGTACTCGCGGTTACAAACGACAACAGAGAGCAAACTATTGGTCTGGTATGTCTAGGTATTTTCATCGCAACAGTAATTCTTTCAGGTCGTTGGATTTACCTCTCATCGAAGCACAATCACCAATCTGGCGCTGATGGGCTGCACTATTCGCCTGGATGGAGTGTAGGTTGGTATTTTATTCCAATATTTTCACTTTGGAAACCATACCAAGCGATGAAACAAATTTATCAAGTTTCAGTAGACAAGGACAATTGGAAGGAGGTTGGAATACCAGGAGTATTACCAATTTGGTGGGCTCTTTGGATTATCTCAAATGCAATTGGGCAAATCATAATCAGAACCTCCAGCAACGCAAATGACATTGAAAGCTTACAGATTGAAAGTTTAGCTTACGTAGTTACCTTACCGTTGGATCTGGCACTGAACTACTATTTTTTAAAGGTAATTTTAAAAATATCGAACAATATCAACCCAACAGGTTTGGAAAAATAGAAAGTTGTTTAGTGATAGATTTGCGTCTTTGAGATCGTAGATATCTCCAAAAAAAAGCATTTAATCGTTCGCACAAAGCACCTGAAAAGCAACGATGTCTTCAATGTCGTTTTACCACTCACTCCAAGCAACACTGCCGCTGCTGAGAAATGCACCATCAAAATGTTCAAAAAAGCACACCAGTCCTACACTCAGTGTGTGCGTTATTCAGGAAACGCTTTAGCGGCATAAACCGAGACGAGTTAGATAAATACAGATAGAAATGAAGCATCGCTTAGCGGTGCTTTTTTGTCTTAAATCTTAGTTTGGGAGATATTCAGCCTACGACCTTCAGGTTATGAGCCTGTCCCAAAATGTGTAGAACAAGAGTGTAAAATGTGTAGAACAACG
>Ga0209199_1005208_pt1 | contig 11490 bp, 17 predicted proteins | sample COGITO_mtgs_1105_7_FD_184805 | JGI IMG/M metagenome (GOLD analysis project Ga0209199, IMG submission 184805) | Pelagic marine microbial communities from North Sea - COGITO_mtgs_110523 (SPAdes) (version 2) | ecosystem: Environmental > Aquatic > Marine > Epipelagic ...
AACAGCACGGCCAAGAGCGCCCCTTCGGTACACTCCGAGTGGATATGGTGTCCGAACAGTTCAAGAAGGCTGTCGATCACCTCAAGCTCGAAGACACCGTCCTCTACACCTGCAGACACACCTGCGCCTCTCGTCTGGTGCAACGAGGGGCAGACCTTCGACGTGTCATGCAGTGGATGGGACACACAAACATCAACACCACCCTGCGTTATGCCAAGCTGACGCCAACAGACATCTTTGCAATAGGAGATTTGCTATGATCGCCCTCGCCATTCAACTACTCGTTATGTTTACAATCGTCGCGGTCTTCTGCGTCGGGCTGTGGACCATCGCCCGCGCCTTGATTAACTCGGTACGTCGGAAGGAAAAGCCATGAGCTACTCCCTGATCCTCGTGTGCTTCGTCACGGCACCCTACCCAATCTCATGGATCATCATGGGGTTGGTCGATCTGATTACAAAATAATACCAGTGACACACCTTGTGACCCAATGTGACACTCGTGTGACCCGTGACACAAATACAGTCATCATCCCTATGAAAACAAGGGGTGGTGACACCAACCACGATCAAAAACAACCATCGTTTTAATACTTACGATATCCTAAAGCCTACAATCCTCCCATATGAATAAGGGCACTTCGCCCTTCCCGCATTGAACCTCCGACGCTTACTGCATCGTATAGGTCATAAACCATCTGGTCACATCGATTTCGTAAGAATTTCGATTAGAGACCGCATACGTAAAGTACCCGAAAGGTTATACCTCATGTTCACTCCAATCATTACCGATGATCTTCTCAAGCAGCAGTTCACACTCGAAGAAGAGATGCGCTACGCCACGGAAGAGCGTTACTATAAGACCCACGAGAAAGCAGAGGAACGCGGCGAGTTCTCCGACACCCACGCAGGTCGTAACGTGTTGACACATGTTCTCGATGACTTCTGCGAAGGTATCACTGAATGGTGTGACCAATTTCGTACTGGCAAAGCTGGTCGCCGCCCTCGTGCCCTTCTCATGATCGAAGAGTTCGGTGACACACGCAAGCTTGCTTACATCTTCGTCAAGCAGTTGCTGAACATCATCCCTATGCTCGAGCGGGCTGGGTCCGATAAACTCCGCGCAGCCAAGCGTACCTCGGTCGCACTTATGACCACTCAAGGTATCCATGACGAGTTGAGCATTCAATACTTCCAAGACAATCAAGCTGCTCTTCTCAAGACCATCCTGCGTGACTTCAAGAAGCGTGATGTTAATAGGTCGCGTCGTCGGCAACTCCTGCAGCGCACCTTCAAAGCACAGCAGATTAGCTGGGTCGCTGATGGGTGGGGTCAATCCGAGCGTTTGAACCTTGGCGTTGTCCTGATCGACGTGTTCCGTAAGTCCACAGGGATGATCAACGAGGTCGTCAGTTGGGGAGCGAAGAACAAATCAGTGGTGTCTATCGAATTGGCCCACGACTTTAGCGAAGCTCTCATGGCTCGTATGGCCTCGGTCGCTAACATGTTCACTCTCTTCTACCCGACAGTCATCCCTCCGAAGCCGTGGTCCAACGGTGATCTGATCGGTGGCGGCTATTATACGGAGCATGTGGCCCCTTACAAGATGATCAAGGGTTCCAAGCCCAAGTACATCGCCGAGATGTCTAATCGGGACATGTCCGACGTTATCGACCCTCTCAATGCCATTCAGAACACACCTTGGAGCGTCAACACGACGATGCTCACCGCACTGCGTTACGTGTTCGAGAACGGTATCAATGTCAAAGGTCTGATCACTTCGGATCACAAGGAGCTTCCTGAGCTACCCCTTCACTTCAACGAACCCGGTCAAGAGGCCATCACAAAGGAATACAAGAAGACTTGCTACATCATCCACGACGAGAACCGTCGTAATATCTCCAAGCGTCTTGCAGTGATGCGGACGATCACTCTGGCTGAGAAGTTCTCCAAGTTCGAGAGCATCTACTTTCCACACGATGTGGACAGCCGAGGCCGTGCCTACCCACGTCCAACATTCCTGTCTCCACAGGGTGCCGACTATGCCAAGGGTCTCCTGCAGTTCTCCGAAGGCAAAGTCATTGAGACCGAGGACGACATCATGTTCCTCGCAATCGCTGGTGCCAACGCATGGGGCCACGACAAGCTGCCTCTTCACGAGCGGTACGAGTGGGTCATGGAAAACCAAGACATGTTCCTCGACATCGCCGAAGACCCTCTGGTTGACCTGCGGTGGGCACAAGCCGACGAACCTTTCATGGCCCTACGTTTCTGCCTTGAGTGGAAAGGTCTGGCTGACGAGGGCGTTGGTGTCTTCAAAACTCGGATGCCTGTTCACTTCGACGCAACATGCTCCGGTCTCCAGCACTTCTCTGCGATCCTCCGGGACCGTGAGGGCGGTACACACGTCAACCTGATGAACACAGGGAAACGCGAAGACATCTACATGGAAGTCGCTCGGAAGGCTCGAGTATCCATCGAAGCTCTCCTCGACGACGAAGAGTTTGGGACACAGGCCAAGATCGCACTTGAGATTGGTATCACCCGTTCGATGTGCAAACGCCCTGTGATGATCGTTCCTTATGCTGGGACGTTCTCTTCATGCATGGCTTATGTGAACGACTACTACCGTGAGCAAGCCGAGGCAGGGGTCGCAATGCCTATGTCAGTTGACGACATGCGCAGCGGTCTCACACCGTTTGTTGCCAAACACATCTGGGCGGCAATCTCTTCTACAGTCATCGCCGCTCGTGAAGCGATGGATTGGATCACCTCAACGGCCAAGCTTGCTTGTGCTGACAAAGCTGCGACACCTCTCCAGTGGACCACACCGGACGGTTTCGTCGTTCAACAGGCTAAGTATAAGGTAAGCGAACACCGCATCCGCACGTTCCTCGACGGGGAGCGTACAGTACGCAGCAACGTCTACAATGAGACCAACGAACTGGATGCCCGTGCAAACGCGCAGTCACTCAGCCCCAACTACATCCACTCGATGGACGCTTGCCACATGCGTATGTCGATCCTCAAGGCACTCAAGAGTGACCGCAATCTCAGCTTCGCTATGATCCATGACAGCTTCGGTTGCCATGCGTCGGACATGAAGTGGTTTCTCTCAGCCTGCATCAAGCCTGCTTTCGTTGAAATGTATGAAGGCGGGGATAACCTCGATCTATTCAAGGAGCAACTGATGGTCAACATCTTGCCGACAGAGCAACACAAGGTCCGCAATCTGCCCGCTACGGGTACACTGGACTTGAATGAAGTTATCGAAAGCGAGTTCTTCTTCTCGTAAATACTTACGATATCCTAATGCTAACCCATTAGGGACCACATACGTATAATACCAAAACATCACCCAAGGATTACCCAATGTTTCAAGTCTCACGCCTCGGCTCAAAGTTCACTGTCCTCGTACGCGGTGTTGCTTCTGGGTCCTACGAAACACGCGGTGCAGCAGTAGCAGCCGCCATCGCAATGAAGGAAATGTCATGAAGTTTACCCCTCTTCAAACCGAAGGATTATCCCCATGCTGAACATCATCAGCTTCTTGAACCGTGCCATCGGTCGCCCAGCGCCTACCGTTGCTTCCATCATGTCCGGTTTCACAAAGGCCATTGACCAGTTGGACACCTTGTCTGCTGAATGTGCCGCCGCAAGCGATGCTAAAGCCACAGAGATCGTCAACTTGATGGCAGATCAAGACAATCTGTGCCGTGAAGCTTCGTTGGCGATCACTGCTGCGAACAAACTCCGCGCTCTCGTCGGTTAATACTTACGATATCCAATCCCTCCCCCAACACCAAAGGAATACCTCATGGCTGATAAGCGCCTCTCAACTCCCGTAGGCATCGCTGTCTACCCCCGTCTGAAAACTGCTGACACCAAGTTCGATGAACTGGGCCAGTACAAAGCTGACATCGCCGTACCACTGGCACTCGCCCAGCCTCTGATGGACGAACTTCAAGCTGACCATAAGCGTCACACAGGCAAAGCTGCCAAGAAGTCCGAGAACACCATGTGGCTGATGCAGCTGGATGATGCTGGTGAAGAAACTGGCAACGTCGTCTTCAAAATCCGCGTCAAGAACCGGATGAACAAGAAAGGTGAACTCTGGGATCGTCGTCCGAAGTTGTTCGATGCCAAGCTCAAGCCAATCGACGTCAACCCTTGGGGTGGCTCGAAGATGGTCGTCTCGTTTGACGTCTACGAGTGGACTGCAGGTGACAAGAAGGGCATTAGCCTCCAGCCAGTCGGCGTCCAGATCATCGACCTCGTAACAGGTTCTGGTGGTGCTGACGCTTCGGCAATGGGCTTCGCTGCGCAGGATGGTTACGCCTCCCCTGAGTACGAAGGTTCCGAGGGTATGTCTGATCAATCCGGCGACGGCGACGAAGGCGAAGCCGATAACTCTGGATCCACCCCGAGTGATGGTGACTACTAAGAAGAAGGCCTCACCTCGTTCGGTGGGTATGAAGTATGGGTTCCGCTCAGGTCTCGAAGAGAGATTTGCAGCGGAACTTTCTGCGTTTGGTGTCGAGTTTGAATTTGAGCAGACCAAGTTTGCTTACAAGAAGCCCGAGACCAACCACAAGTATACGCCTGACTTCATCATCACCACACGACGTGACGGAACACCCCGCACAACGCCGCTTATCATTGAGACCAAAGGCCGCTTCCTGACAGCAGATCGACAGAAACAACTGTGTATCAAACGTCAGCATCCCGATCTGGACCTCCGGTTTATCTTCACGAACCCGAACCAGAAAATCTCAAAGCAATCCAAAACAACATACGCCAGTTGGTGTGACAAGCATGGCTTCCAGTACGCCAAAGAGCATGTCCCGCCCTCATGGCTTGAGGAATAACATCATGAAATCAGCTCTAGCAATCGTCGTCGTATGGGCCTTGGCCGTGATCGGTCAGATCGCCAACATCGTTTGGCTCTTCCGTGAAGGTGCTACTGCATCCACGCATGAGTTCGCACTAGCCCTCGTTGGTCTGCCCTTGTTCCCTATCGGTATCATCCACGGCTGGCTTTACATGCTCTAATGCTCCGTACATCCCTATTTAAGACTTTGGCCCGGGTTAACACTCGGGTCATTGCCGTTCGTGACACCCTCACTGTTCCATCTGAGGATACGGACGCATTCACTATCGATGCACGTCACTGCCGCGAAGGTAGGCTCGGCATCGGTTATCACTTCCTCATTATACACAATGGCGACATTCAGTTGTGCCGCGACGTGAACACCTGCGGTTCACACACACGTAACTTCGACGATATCTCCGTAGCCATTGGCATCACTGGAGGCATCACCGGAGAAGGCACTCGTGCGTTCACACGCAATGAAGAACAGATCGAAGCTCTCGCTGATCTGACAGCCTTTCTAAGCACTCTCTACCCAGAAGCAGGGGTCAATGACCAACCGCTCAAAGATTAGGGACCACATACGTATAACACCAAAACACGAGGTCCAAAATGGATGATCAATCCGAAAGTTCTGTTCTATTCAAAGGCCCGTGTGACCACTGCGGTTCTTCTGACGCCCGTGCTGTCTATGACGACGGCCACACGTTCTGCTACGTCTGCCCAGAAGCAACTGCATACGGACGCCCCGAGGGTGCCTCGAGCCGACCAAGAGACCAGCAACAGTCACCCTCTAAGACTGACCTGCTGCGTACTGGTGAGTTCCGTGCCCTCGGGAAACGTCGGTTAACTGAAGATACCGTGAAGAAGTTCGGCTACCACGTTGGTGTCGATGCGTTCGGCAAGACGTGCCAGATCGCCAACTTCAAGAAGGACGGACGTGTCGTCGCTCAGAAGGTGCGCTACCCAGATAAGCAATTCCGTTACATTGGTGACAAGGATGCTGGTCTCTGGGGCGAACACCTTTGGAAGAGCGGCGGCAAGATGCTCGTGATCACTGAGGGTGAAATCGATGCGATGTCCGTCAGTCAACTCCAGAACAACCAGTGGCCTGTCGTATCCCTGCCGAATGGCTCGGGTCCTCAAGCTGCGAAAGCAATCCGTAAGTCCCTCGACTTCGTGGCGTCCTTCGACAAGGTCGTCATCATGTTCGATATGGACGACATCGGTCAGGAGACTGCGATTGACGTCGCTCGTCTTCTAAAACCCGGACAAGCACACATCGCCTCACTCCCCTTCAAAGACGCAAACGAGTGTCTGGTCAAAGGTGAGGGTAAGGCGGTCGTTAGTGCGATGTGGAATGCCAAGGCTTATCGCCCCGATGGCATTCTCAACGCTGCCGACCTCTGGGAGCGTGTGAAGAAACCAAAAGAGAACAACTCCTTCGAATACCCGTGGCCTGATCTTCAAGCCAAAACAATGGGCGCTCGTAAGGGTGAACTCGTGGTTCTCACCGCTGGCTCAGGGGTCGGCAAGTCCGCTGTCGTGCGGGAGATCAACTACCACCTGCTCAACCAAGGGCTAACTGTCGGCAACCTCATGCTCGAAGAGAATGTCGAACGTACTGCTCTGGGATACATGGGGCTTGAACTTAATCACCCGCTTCACCTCGACCGAGGCGAGTTCACAGAGGAAGAAATGCATGCGGCCTTCACCAAAACAACTGGAAGCGGACGTCTATGGCTCTACGACCACTTTGGGTCTACTTCTGCTAGCAACCTCCTTGATCGGGTGCGTTATCTGGCTGTCGGTTGCGGCTGTGAGTTCATTACTCTCGATCACCTAAGCATTGCAGTATCGGATGCAGAGGCCAACGACACCAACCTAGATGAACGTAAGCTGATCGACATGCTTATGACGAAGCTCCGGTCACTCGTTGAGGAATTGGGGATTGGTCTGTTCGTAATCTCGCACCTTCGCCGCCCACAGGGTGACAAGGGGCACGAGCAAGGCGCACAGGCATCCCTATCGCAGCTTCGTGGTTCACACTCCATCGCCCAACTCGCAGACTTTGTGATCGGCTTGGAACGTAACCAACAAGACGAAGAGACCCGCAACGAAACAACCTTGCGTGTCCTCAAGAACCGCTTCTCCGGTGAAACAGGGGAGGCTGGCATTATCACCTACAACCCCGACACAGGACGACTGATCGATGCCCAAGGGCTGTCAGCGTACTCAGGTGGATCAGGCGGTGGCAATGCCGAATACTGATCATGACGCGATCTTTGGGCGGGCTGAGAAGCTCGTCCTAGACGCTGTCGATAACCCAATGCACATCCCCGAGTACCGAGCGGCCCACAAGGCTGCACAGTCACTCGAACATAACGGCTGGAGAAAGATAAACGGAATGACACAACACGCAAAGATCATGGGACACCTCAAGAAGGCTGGCTCCATCACTGTTCGAGAAGCGATGATCGAATACTCCATCCAATCCCTGACGAAACGTATCCAAGAGCTTCGTGCCGATGGTCACCGCATCGTGTCCAAGGTGAAGTTTCACCCTGTGACCAACGCAAAATACGTCCGGTATTCACTCGAAGCCTAAACCCAAAGGAACACCCCATGAAACTTCCAGTATATGACAGCGTCAACAAGAACCGCCTCTTGGGTCACATCGACTTCCAAGGCAACATCACCGCACCTCATTATCGGTGCCAGCTTATGGAGACACCGCTCGGTTCGTTCTTTGGACGAGGTGAATATCGCGGCGAAACCCGTACCGTCCTCTTCGACATCCAGACACGCTCCGTATCCAACTCTGTACAGACCAATAAATACACCCGCACGATCACAACCGTTGAGACCAAGGTTCTGGAAACAGCAGCCGACCTCAGTGATCTGATAAAGCTGGATCGGTTCACCGTGGGTGGTGAAGAGGCAATACAACCGTTCATCCGCACAACCCCGCGCCCTTTTGGCTCGCCTGCATCAGCGGAATGCGAACGCCACTTGCGTCTTGAACGTGACCGTGAACGCGCTTCCCGCCTTTGGAAGAACTTCTACTAAATACTTACCATATCGTAGGAGATACTGAATGGCACGCTACGCTTTTGACATCGAGACAAACGGTCTTCTCGATACGATGAACACTATCCACTCTCTCGTGTTGACTGACGTTGACACGGGGGAAGTCTTCTCTTGTCACGATCAAGGTGGAGAAGATTATCAGGGACCAATTCCAACCATACAGCAAGGTCTCAAGATGCTGATGGAGGCTGACCTGATCATTGGTCACAACATCATCGGCTTCGACATACCCGCAGTCCAACTGCTCTACCCTTGGTTCACTCCCGACCAGACCAAGGTTTACGACACGTTGATCGTCTCCCGCCTCATATGGTCCGACCTCATGGACCGTGATGCCCGAGCCGTTCAATCAGGCGTCCTCCAACCAAAGATGCGCGGACGTCACTCCCTCGAAAGCTGGGGCCAACGCCTCGGTAAATGGAAGGGTGACTACTCCGCCGACATGAAGGCCCAGGGTCTCGATCCGTGGGCTGAATGGAACCAAGAAATGCAGGACTATTGTGTGCAGGACGTCGAAGTCACTGTCGCATTCTGGAACCTGATCCAAACCAAGGACCCATCACCACAGTCACTCGAACTCGAGCATATGGTTGCGTTCATCGTCCAAGAACAAATCCGTTACGGCTTCATGTTCGACTTCGATGCATCCCTCGATCTACTCAAGACACTCCAAGAAGAACGCGCAGATATTGAGAGCAAGCTCCAGACACTGTTCGACCCTTGGTATTCCCTTGAAGAGGTCAAGACCCCAGCACGATCCATCAACTACAAGGACCTAGAGCGTCACTCCCATTGGGGCGGCGCAACCTACTCGAAGATCAAACTGAACGTGTTCAATCCCGGCTCTCGGGCACACATTGCGGATCGCCTTATGAAGGTCCGTGGGTGGCACCCCTCCGAGTTCACGAACAACGGTCAGCCAAAGATCGACGACGAAATCCTTGGTAGCCTACCGTATCCAGAAGCCCAACAGATCGCCTACTACCTGATGCTCCAAAAGCGTCTCGGACAGGTGTACGAAGGTAAGAACTCTTGGATCAATCTGTTCAACAAAGAGACCGGACGGATGCACGGTGGCGTGGTCACCAACGGTGCTGTTACAGGCCGTATGACCCACAACTACCCGAACGTCGCTCAGACACCCTCGGTATTCAAGCCGTATGGCAAAGAGTGCCGTGCGTTGTGGACAGTGCCTGCCGGAAAGAAGCTGGTTGGCGTTGACGTATCGGGTCTCGAGCTTCGTATGCTGGCACACTTTATGCACCCTTTCGATAACGGCGAGTATGCTGAGATTGTCCTTAACGGGGACATCCACACCGCCAATATGAACGCTGCAGGTCTGTCAGAACGTAACCAAGCGAAGACCTTTATTTACGCATTCCTTAAGTCAAACGACATGGGGACATCTGAATGGAAACTACAGATGAAAAGAAGGTGAACTCAGGGAACATCTCATCAGAGACAATCCTGAGCCAAGCCAAATACGCAAGAAGCAACCCAACGTCAGATAAGTTCACGGCCACGCCTTCTAAGTACCCACAGGGTGCCTTCAAGGATAAACCTTGTAAGCAGTGCGGAACCTTGTTCTCACCGCTAGCCCCATCACATCTTCACTGTGGTGACGCATGTTCCTCTCTCAGTCAAAGTGAGAGGTATCTAAAGCGCACATACGGTATCGGGGTATCTGACTACCAAGCCATGCTCGAAGCCCAGAACCACTGCTGTAAGTTATGCGGAGGGGAGGGCTTCACAATGGCGAAGCATCACACAATGAAACTCGTTGTAGACCATTGTCATTCCACAGGAGTGGTACGCGGTCTACTATGTCACAACTGCAACAGAGCTTTAGGCTTGTTGAAGGACAACACGGGAACATTGAGGGCTGCGATTGCGTATCTGGACGGTGCAACGACTATCCCGCAAGGGAGTAGAGCCAAGCGGCTCGAAGCGCCTTCCACCGTAACCTCTTAGAGGTCGGTGATGATATAGTCTGCTCTGCATGGTGACATGTAGCTGCGCGTAATGGCGCGGGGAGAGAACTAGCGAACTCTCCCGAACACACAGGATACGGGGCCGGAAACGCTAAAATCGGCTCCATTGTAAATAAAGGACAGAAGGCTGGGGGTGAACTCAAGAAACGCTTCCTAGCTCAGACACCAGCCCTCAACAAGCTGATCCAAGGTGTCACCAAAGCTGCCAAGCGCGGCTGGATCAAGGGTCTCGACGGACGCATCCTCCACATCCGCCATCAACACGCTGCTCTCAACACCTTGCTGCAATCAGCAGGTGCCTTGGTGTGCAAGCGTTGGGCTGTCGAAATGGAACTCGAGCTTCGTGCAAGAGGCTGGAAGCAACACTGCCAAGTCGTCGCCAACATCCACGACGAACACCAATACGAAGTGGACGAAGCTTATGCCGAACGCATCGGGCTGCTGTCCATCGAATGCATCAAGAAAGCTGGGGATTACTTCAACATCCGCATGCCTCTCGATGGTGACATGAACATCGGAAACAACTGGAAAGAGACACACTAATGGTACCTCACAACCTCCCAAGCACACCCGAGGAATACGCCGCTGGTCTCAAGGCAATCCACGCATTGCAACAGATCGTAGACCAACACAACGAAGGAAACCGATATGCCCTCGAAGCAGACAACGAAAACGACGACCAGTTCCTCTACGGCCAAGACTTCGGCACAGAGCCAGAAATCTGGGACAACGAAGACCACGAGTATTACAACAGCGTCCTGCGCTACCTGTAAGTTCTACCTCGCGTCCAAGCTGCGGCCCGGGGCTGGTCAGTGTCGCCGCTACCCCGCTGAGATATCCAAGCATCCGAGCGAATGGTGCGGTGAGTATCATGCATAGAACCCTCATGATCGACGCCGACATCACTGCCTTTGCTATCGCTTCCGTCATGGAAGAGAAGTTCATGTTCGGTGATGAAGAGGTGATTACTGCCGACCTCGAGAAAGGCTGCGAGGAAGTCGATAAGACCATCCGGCGTGTACTCAAAGCCACCTCGAGCCACAAAGCTGTTCTCTTCCTCACCGAGGGGGACAACTATCGCAAAGGCGTCCTGCCCAGCTACAAGGGCAACCGCCTCAATGCCCGCAAGCCGATCATCCTATACGGTATCCGCGATCACATGAAAGCACACCATACGTGCATCATTGAGCCGGGGATTGAAGCTGATGATCTGCTCGGCATCCACGCCACGATGCCCCACAAGGGCGAACGGGTGATCTACAGTGCCGACAAGGACCTCAAGACGGTTCCGGGTCTGCATTGGTGCCCAGAGGATGGAGAAGCAATCACCATCACAGAAGCCCAAACACAACGCTTCTTCTTCGAACAGATGATCACTGGTGACCCGACGGACAATTACAAAGGTTGTCCCGGCGCTGGTGCCGCTGCTGCCGCTGACTTGCTCGACAACAACCTCAAGTGGGTTCCCAACGAGCGGATCTTGAAGTCCGGCAAGAACAAAGGCGATGTCCGCGTGACGTGGTCTAAAGAACCCCTAGCC
>Ga0209199_1005212_pt1 | contig 11478 bp, 29 predicted proteins | sample COGITO_mtgs_1105_7_FD_184805 | JGI IMG/M metagenome (GOLD analysis project Ga0209199, IMG submission 184805) | Pelagic marine microbial communities from North Sea - COGITO_mtgs_110523 (SPAdes) (version 2) | ecosystem: Environmental > Aquatic > Marine > Epipelagic ...
AACAAGTCAAGTATCTGCTAACACAGAAAAAGGTTTTAGTGTTGTTAATTTTACTTCAACTCCTTCAAATATAACTGTTGGACACGGATTAGGTAATGCCCCAAGTATTATTTTTATGAGGTCATTGCTTTATACTGGAAATTGGGTAGTATATAGTTCAACAACAGGAAACGCAGAACAACTTACATTAAACAGCGCGCTTGGAAGCGCAGGTAGTGCCGTTTGGAATTACACAAACCCAACTTCAAGTGTTTTTAGTTCTGGATTTACTAATCAAGGCGATGTAATAGCATATTGTTGGGCAGAAATTCCAGGATTTAGCAAGTTTGGTTCTTATACAGGTAATGGCGATGGTTCACTTGACCCAAGTGGAACAGTTGTTGCCCAAACAATTACAACTGGATTTGAGCCAGCTTTTGTTTTGTTAAAATCAACCCTATCAGGATATTGGGGTATATTTGACAATAAAAGGGGTGGAAGCTCTCCCGGTAGTCAATGGAAATGGTTATGGCCAAGCCGTGCTAAAAGCGAAAGTGACGCAAGTGGTGCTGGTGGATATTCTGCGCTTATAGATTTCACACCAACAGGATTTACTCTTGGTAATGATGCAAGTAATGAGTGGAATACAAATGGTAAGCAATTTATCTATATGGCATTTGCTAATGAATTTTAAATAAAAGGGGGGTGTAAAAGCCCCCATTTAAACTATGACACTTGACAATAAAATATCATTCATTAGTGGCTTTGTATTTACTGCCCTATCAACTGTATCAATAATGGGAATAGTACAAGCAGCAATGGTTGGTCTTGTAGGTGGTTTCTTTGGTCTATTAGGAAAAGAATTATATTACTTTATAAAAAAGAAAATCAATGAGAAAGCTAACAGATAAAATACTATTTAAGTTTATAGAATTAAAAGTATGGCTACACCAAAAGAAAAACGGAACGACTTGGGATATGTTTCAGTTTGGTTTATTTTGGATGCTTATTATGATTCTTACAAGTATGTTAATTGGTAAGATACTATGAAATATTTTAAACTTTCTGAGTTTGATAGTCCTGATATGGTGGGAAGTGGCGAAGCTATGGATAAAGAGTTTTTAAGTAAACTTGACCAAGCTCGTTCATTATGTGATATACCATTTAGAATAACAAGTGGCTACAGGTCGGAAGCCCACAACCTTAAGGTTGGTGGGGTTTCTAACTCAAGTCATACAAAAGGTTTAGCGGCAGATATTGCTTGTACTAATAGTGCTGCAAGACATATAATAGTAAGTGCATTATTAAAAGTAGGTTTAAACAGAATAGGTATTGCAGATACGTTTATTCACGTTGACAGGGATTCTTCTAAACCCGCCAATGTAATTTGGACCTATTAAACATAGTACCCTCTTAAACATAGTATATGAAAGATAAAAAGCCTTTTAGAGAAACTAAGCTTGGTAAGTTCCTTTTGGGAACTGCACCAAGCATTGTTGAAACCATAGGTGATGTATTACCAGATAAAGGCATATTAGGCATTATAAAGAACCTAATAGACAAAGATGGTAATATGTCTGCTGATGACAAATCAGAGGCTCATAGACAGCTTGTAGAGCTGTATGAGCTTGAGGTAATGGATAGAGATTCTGCCAGAGACAGAGAAGTAAACTTAAGAAAGTATGGTACTGATTGGATGTTTAACGCTACAGGGATCGTAGGTTTATTAGCGTTTGCATTTTTAGTTTATACTGTGGTTACTACTAATGTACCAGAAGGTAATAAAGAAATCTTTATACATATGATTGGTATCGTAGAAGGTGTTGCACTCAGCATCTTTGGTTACTACTTTGGCTCTGCTGTAAAGCAGAACAAAGAATAACATAGTTATCCCCTATACAGTTGGTTCTTTATACTGGGCTGCCTCGCTTTAGGCTCGTCAGCTGCTTTGCTGCATTCTATTATTATATAGGCGAAGTTACAGGTTTTATTTTTAATAATCAAGTCCTTTACTCATTTATTTATTAACAACTGTTAAAAACTATATTATGTATATATAAGGTATATGTGTATATTTGATGTATGATTAATAAGGAGGAAATATTAAGAATAGCGGCAGACTATCAAAAGACAGTTAGAGAGCGAATTGACCAACTGTTATTTGAGGATGCTAATATGTACACCAACTTAGGAAGCGATAGTACCAAGGCGGATAAAGAAGAGGTAAAAAAAAACAGTAGAGCAATTTACAGAGCGATTAAGGACTTAGATGAATCCACAGGTAAGTTGCTATTGCAACACCAAGATGGATACTAAGGAATTAACACCAGAGGAGAGAAAGAATATTGAAGGTCTTAATTACCTTACTTGGGATATGTTTGATAGTCCTGGAGAACCAGGAAGCGGATATAACTTTATGGAAAGGGAGCCAGTTCTGATATTAGATCAGATAGTGCATAAGACAAGAAGGTTCTTAAATGTAGAACTTGGATATGTTTCCAAGATATATGCTGATAAGAATAGTTTTCCAACTAAAGACAGTCATAGAGTTGGAAAGGCAGTAAGACTAAGAATAGTTGGGCCACGCAAAAGAATGGCTATTATAAAAGAATTAATACTCTTCGGAGTTGAACGTATAGCAGTAGACAGAGAAACAGTCTACTTTGATACAGATGATCTCAAACCCCCACAGTTTGCCTTGTGGACTTGAATTTCCCTTTTCCCTTGTTATTGTTAGTGATGGCCCCTCTTTACGGAGGGGCTTTCTGTTTTATAAATGTTAAAGTTTTGTTAAAGTCTTGACTGGTGTTTTATAATTGTATATGTTTGTAGGGTATTAATCAAATAACAATATTATATGAGCAAATTAGTAGAGCCTTGGTGGGATTGGGGATTAAATCCCATCACAGGAATGAGAACAGAAACAAGAGGTGATAGCCGTAATGGTACAACTCAAGACGAAAGAAAGTACAGCAACGCATATCCAGTATTAGAAATTAAAAGCAAATGAAAACACCAATGCAAGAAATGATTGAGTTTATGAAAGAAAAACTCAAAGAAGATACTTTGCACTATAATACACACCCTTCTAACGGTGGCTTGATAGCTATTAGAATGTCTCAATTTTATTTAGAAATAGCAGAATCAATGCTTGAGAAAGAAAAAGAAGTTATGTGTAAGTTTCAATCAATAGGTCAAAACAGAGATTTTTGGGTAAACTATTACGATAACGAACAGTGTTTTGACCAAACCTTTAACACCAAAGAGATATGAAAAAACAACCTTACAGAATAACAATAGAACAGTACGAATATAAGTATTCAGTAGAAGTAGACCATTCAGACATAGACTTTACAGAATATATAGACCTTTTAAGAAAAATAACCTTAGCGGCATCTTGGGGCACGGAAGCAGTAGAAGAATTTTTTGACGAGTAAAACAATAACATTATGAGCCACGATTTATTAAGTTACAAAGAAGCAAGAATTGAAGCACTACTAAACAGAATAGAAGAGCTTGAGTTAAAGAATGAGAAGCTTACCACATATGTATTTGAATTATGTGATAAGGATTGTCCAGAGGACTATAAAAGAGTAGTTAAAGGAGATGTCTTTCAACAAGGTTAGATATATAGACAACTGGATGAGTCTTGCAGAGGCACTTGATCTGTTATACACAGCAAGTGCTTATGACAAGAAAGGTATGAATTCATACTATAAGAAACTAAATGAAGTTCAGTTCTATGTAAACAACTTAGAGACTGAATTACAGGAAACTCAGATAATGCTAAGGCAGTTTAAAATAGATTATTACAAGCTGTTACACAAGACTACTGAGGAGGAGAATAAAAAAATAATTGTTAAATAATTTTATTTATCAATATATATTAACTAAATTTGTATAATTAAACATTTTATTATGACAGAAACATTAACATTTCAAGAAAGGGTAATTGCAATTCAAACTGAATTAAAAGCACCAAAGAATCAGTACAACTCATTTGGTAAGTACAAGTACAGAAACCAAGAGGATATACTGGAATCATTAAAGCCATTATTGGCTAAGTATCAAATCGGTTTAACTATTACCGATGAGATTAAAGAAGTGGGAGGATTAGTATTTGTTGAGGCAAGGGCTATCCTACACGCTGAAGGTAACTCTGTAGAAGCTAAGGCTCAAGCAGGTATTGACCCCAACAGAAAGGGTATGGATATATCACAAAGTTTTGGAAGCAGCTCCAGTTATGCTCGTAAATACTCCTTGCACGGATTATTGCTTATAGACGACGGCTCAACGGATGCTGACGCTACTAATACACACGGAAAAGGTACAGTTGCTAAAGCAGCAGCTACTACACAAGGTAACCCAGCACCACGCTGGTAAAAATAAATATTAACGTTAATAATTAAAACAATGAGTACAACAAAAGAGACTATCTACGCAGAAGGATTAAGATTCTTCAACCCAAGAGAAACTGCACCAGAATTTGTAAAAGGTGAAGTTATTGTAAACCTAAAAGAGTTCTTTGACTTTGTGTCAACTCAGAAAGAACACTACACAGAATACCAAGGCAACAAGCAACTAAAACTAAATATGTTGTCTGGTAAATCTGGAATGTATTTTACAGTAGATACATTTAAGCCTACACCAAAAGGTGCGGCTACTCAGAAAGTAGAAGTTGCTTCTGCTGCTGATTTACCATTCTAACCTAAGAGATAATTGGTGGGGCCTAAAAGCCCCACTATTATTTTTAACTACAATAACAATATGACAAGGCAAAACATTACAGAATCAGACGAGAGGGAAGTCTTGATGATGCAAATGGAAAGGATAGAGAATGAACTCTTTATTGATCCTAATGAGGAGATACAACATCCTCCAGTATCATTAAGCTTTGGTGAGCATACAATGGGAGGTATAGTATATCCAACACCAATTTCCACATATGGGAACTTAGTGTTTATACAAGCTCCACCTAAGAGTACAAAAACGTTCTTTGTTAGTTTGCTTAGTGCAGCTTATCTTGGAGGAAACTCTAAAGGTTATACTAAAGGAATTAACGGACATAGAGATGAGAGATGCTTAATACACTTTGACACAGAGCAAGGAAGATTTCACGCTCAGAGAGTGTTTAAGAGAGTTTTAAGAATGACAGGTCTAAGTAATGAGTGTTATCATACTTATGGCCTTAGAGGGCTTGATTATGATAAGAGATTAGACTTTATAGATTATTGTTTAAGTAGAAGAGTGGACAACCCAGGATTAGTTGTTATAGATGGTGTAGCTGATTTAGTCAGCGATGTAAATGATATACAAGGCTCTAATGGAGTTATACAGAAGTTAATGGAATGGAGTCAAAAATATAATTGTACAATACTAACTGTGATACATTCTAATCACGGAACCGATAAAGCTACAGGTCACCTTGGATCGGCACTATATAAAAAGTGTGAGACTGCAATCCAACTAAAGCCTAACTTTGATGAGGGCTATATAGAAGTAAGATGTAAAGAAGCAAGGAACTATCCATTTGATACGTTCTCTTATAAGATAGATGATTATGGATTACCATCTGTGATAGACACAGATTTAGTTAACTTTGATACAAAGAAGTTTGAATAGATTAGAATTAACATTTAATGTGAGGCCACAGCCTCACCAGTCAGTAAGGTTTACTCGTAGCGGTAGGTCTTACAAGCCTAAGAAAATAGTGGATTATCAGTCATACATAGTTAAGTTAGTTAGTGATCAATTGCCAGAGGGGTTTGAAATAATCCCTGCTGGCACTTTGATTTATATAGAACAGCTACACTACCAGTATGCTTATCCAAAAGCATTTAGTAAGAAGAAAAAACAAGAAGGAAAAATATATAAGGCAACTAAACCAGATTTGCAAGACAATCTAAACAAGGCATTCTTAGATGCCTTGGAAGGGGTAGTCTATGAACAAGATCAGAACATTGTTTGCATTAACAGTTTAGAAAAGTATTATGGGGAAACAGATAAAATAACCCTAACCTTAAAATATTAATGCTTGAAAAGTTAGCTGAGAACCATACTCTTTGGATAAAGATGGTAATCAATATGGGATGTGATAAACACATTGCAGAAGATATAGTACAGTCAATGTATCTTAGGATACACAGACTTGTTACGGATGAGAAAAAGATAATGTACAATGATGATGAGGTCAATAGATTCTTTATTTATGTTACATTAAAAAATATGTTTGTTGACTATGTGAAGGCGAGAAACAAATATACGTTCTATGAATATATGGAGAATGATGAGTCTGTAGAGGAAGGACTTGAAGATGTTGAGTTTGATGAGCAAGAGGCTTTCCATAACTTAGTAGACTCTATGTCAAGTGAGATTATGAGTTGGGAGAGATATGACATTATACTATCTCAGTTGTACTTTAAGACAGACCTATCCCTTAGAGACATTGCCAATGGCTCTGGGATTAGTTTAATGAGTATATACAATTCTATTAAGAACTATAAGAATATATTAAACAACAAATTTATGGATGATTACCAGGATTACGTTAATGGTGATTACCATCTAATCAAACCTAAAACAAAATGAAAGACGAAACCTACTACGAAGGATTAGACAAGCGTACTAAGGAGTACAAGGAATGGGTAGCCTCAAGAGAAGAAGCCATAGCTTCTGAATCTACTGGACTTGGAGACACCATTGAAAAGATTACTACAGCCACAGGAATCAAGAAAGCAGTTAAGTTTTTAGCTGGAGAAGATTGCGGTTGTACAGAACGTAAGAACACTCTCAATAAGGTTTTTCCTTATAAGAAGATTGAGTGTCTTACTGAAGAAGAGTATAACTATTTGGTAGAGCATATGAAGAGACCTACTAATGTAGTTAGTCAGACTGTTCAATTAAAGATGTTAAAGATATACAATAGAGTCTTTAATGATAAGAAACAACCAACATCTTGTGGGTCTTGCTTTAGAAGTACTTACAATGCGTTGAAAACCCTTATAGATGAGTATAACCAGTAGTTGGAAAGAGAAAGATTTATTTGATTGGTTAAGCAAGAATTGGTATCCAGACTTGCTTAAGAGCAGAAACCCAATGAGTAGATGGGATTGTTATTCTCCTCATAAAAAACACAGAATAGAGCTGAAGTGTCGTAGGAAACACTATGACACTTTACTCTTGGAGAAGAAAAAGTACGATGCTATGATATTAGAAGTGGCTAAACATAAAGATATACCTGTGTATATTAATTCTACTCCAGAAGGTGTTTGGCTTTTTAATCTACTATTCATTAAGAGAGATTGGGAAACCAACTATCTAAACCCAGCGACTACTCAGTTTGCTAACACAAACAGAATAGCTAAAGAAGTAACATATTTAAAAATAACAGACGGAATAAGAATACTATGAATGATATGCAATTAAATTACTTAAAGACAGTATTGCTATCTCAGTTATTATTGGAGGCCAATGAAGGCCTCCGATTGACTAAGCAATACAAACAGAATGTAAAGCAACAAATCAACAAGCTGAATCAGATGCTGGAGGAGGTTGTTAGAGAAGAATTCAACACAGTTTATGATACTGATCCGCAGATGGTGACTAACATCTTAAACAAAATAGAAGAGCTTGTAGACAAGATTAAAGGCTCATCCATAGATGAGCTTGTAATGATTAACTCTGTGGTAGATAAATACCAAGAGAATAAAGATTGGTTCAAAGAACACGCAGAAGCAGAATTCCTTAAAATAGATTAATATGACACAAAGTGAAGAAACATTAGAAAAAGCAAGAAAAATACTTAACACAAATTGGAAACCATTTGGAGAAGATAGGGTTTCATTTGTTGATGCTAAAAAGAAAAGTATCAATGAGATTTTAAATTTAATTATTTACTCAAAAACTCATTACAATGACAGAATGTATTGGTATGATGTTTTAACTCAAATGGAGAAACTATGAGAGGAAACGCAATCCATTACGAGGCTACAGGAGAATACGATGTAATAGATTTCTGTCAGCACTACAAATTATCATTCAACAGAGGAAATGTTGTTAAGTATATTGCCAGGGCTGGTAAGAAAGATGATGAGTTACAAGACCTATACAAAGCTAAGGACTACATAGAAAGAGAGATAGCTTTTGTAAGGGAAATTAGAAACAAAGAAGCCGAGAATATAAAAGAAGGAGTAGTCAGTCCCTATAGCTACAATTACAAGGAGAGGCAATAGCCTCTCTTTTTTTTATATTTATTTTGTTTTATTAACAATTAAATTATATATTTGTTGAAATATTAAAACATATAACAATGGGAAAAACAATTAAAGAGTACGACATTACTTGGGAAGGCCTTGTATTTACTGTGTGCGGTATCTATGAACCAGAAGAGAAGGAAAGCTACTTTGAGCCTTATGAAGTAGAAAGGTTCCACATATACGGCATCTATTTAGGTGATGCTTGTGTAGACTTTATGTTGAATGAAGCAACAACAGCACAATTAGAAGAAGAAATCTTAGAAACATATTACAGATGATAAAGTTATTAAACGGAGAGCTTTGGGAAGAAGAAGCTATATTAAAGAAAATGGTTGATGATAGTTTTTACTATGGTCATTTAGGTAAACACGCTTTGAGCAGTTCATCTGCGAAGAAGCTAATAGATAGCCCAAAGGCTTATCAGAAGAGTCTATATGCCTCAAGTGATTCTCAGCCATTAAGAGATGGTAGGCTTGTACACCTTGCAGTATTAGAGCCACACAGGTTAGAAGACTTAATTGTTATTGAAGGAACAAAAGCCCTTAAGGCTTTTAAGGAAGCTGTAGCAGAACACGGTTCGGAAAGTGTTTATACTAAGTCAGAGATGGATTCAGCTCATTGGATAGCTAAGGCTGTCAAGAGTTGTAATGAAGCTTATGATTTATTAGATGGCTGTACCTTTGAGGCACCAGCCATCAAGATGCTAAACGGTTTGCCATTCAGAGGTAAAGCAGATGCTATGAAAGGAAAGACAATTATTGACCTTAAGACTACAAGTAAGGGTGTGCCTAACTTTAAGTGGAGTGCTAAGAACTTCTCCTACGATCTTCAAGCTGCTCTATACTTATCTTTGTTTGATGCTGATGAGTTTATCTTCTTAGTAGTTGACAAAGACACTAAAGACATAGGTATCTTTGAATGTAGTGGAGACTTCATAGAGAGAGGTAGAGAGAAGGTAAGACAAGCTATGAATATTTATAAGCACTTCTATATAGATACAGACCCATTAGATTCTGTACGCAATTATGTACTTAAAGATGTACTATGATAGTTTATGTAGTTTATAGAGACCTCTACGTTGATGGAGTAGACTTAGATAGTTTTAAGATTTTCAAACATAAGAGAGCAGCTATTTCCTATCAATCTTATTTAGAGAAAGATATTAATTATAATAAAGGTTATTTTACTGTAGAAATATTAGAACAAAAATGTTATGAAAACAATAATTATATTACTTAGTGGATTGACATCTATAATGTCAATCTTAAAGACAGTAGAGACTAATAACAATCCAGACTCCATAGGAGACAATGGAAGGTCATACGGCATCCTACAGATACAGAGAAGCGTTCTAAGCGATGTTAATCGTATTTATGGTACTGATTACCGTCACAAGGATATGTTTGACGAGGAGGCTTCTGAGGAAGTATTTATGTTATATCTTTGTTATGGTAAAGAAGTATTCCTTAAGAAGCATTGTAGGTTCCCTACTGAAGAGGAGATGGTTAGAATGTGGAATGGGGGAATATACAAAGGTTATAAATATAACCAAACTAAAAGATATTACCAAAAGTATTTAGATGTTAAACAAGAAATTAATAGATGAGTTTTACTATATGGCTATGTATGATCTGGCCCACGAGGTAACTCAGCAAGACTTATATGAATTGCTTAAGGAATATGAGGCAAGGGAGATGTATGAGCAATGTGCAGGCATCAGCCGAGCATTGAACACTTATAAGTTTGTTAAGGATTTTTACACAATTAAAGATAACAATGATAAGGGAGACTTTATCCAAATAGATTTTGAACAAGATGGAGATTGAATTAGATTTTATAGTAGAAACATTACAGAACAAGACTGGGCTTAACCTAAAGAAGCCAACAAGACAAAGACAGTATGTATTGGTTAGGTCATTGTATTATAAGCTTGCAAGAGAGTACACAGTACACAGCTTGGCTAAGATAGGCGAGATGTTTAATAAAGACCACGCTACAGTTCTTCACGGACTAAAGGTCTTTGATACTGTAAAGATGTATGAACCTAAGTTGTATGATTTGTATAATAACTTTAAGCTTAGATACCCTGTGGAGTTATTTAATACTGTAGATGACATCCCAGCACCAGAGGAGCTGTCTTCCATTATAGAAAGGATAGGCAATATGGACAAGATGATTAAGGAAAGAGATCAAGAGATAAGAAGGCTAAACATAGAGATAGACTTAATGAAGCATAGAGGAGAGGATAAGCGTAGCGATATAGTGAAGCTTATCTCTGAGGTTCCAGATGATCAGATGCAAGTATTTACAGACAGAATATCAGCAATGGTTAAAATGATGAATACTACTGCTTAATGGCCAGAAAGAAAAAGGTCAACTACAAAATAGATAGAATGAATTACAAAGCACAGCATTGGTGCTTTAAGAATAGCTACAGAATATATCCAGTAGTTGTTAAAGATGGGTTTAACATTCACATAGATGTTGGACATAAACATTATGAGATAGGTCAGCTCCTTAAGGAAGCTGACTTATATCAAGAGATATGGAACTTATACGAAACAATATATAATAAAAATAAAGATGCCAAAAGCTAAAAGACATTCACAAGAGATAAAGCCTACAGATGGTAGGAAGGGTAATGGAAAGAATAAGCAAGGAATAAAAGCTGTTCAAGTACAGAAAGCTAATATGACTCCAGCAAGATTAAACCAAGCTAAGAAGGATCAGATAGGAACTTATGCTTTAAAAGCTATGAAGAAAGTCTTTGGCTCAGAGGCTGAGGCTTGGGAGACATTGGCTGAGAAAGCCAAGGACTCCTTTGCACATATGAACTTACTGTTTCAATATAGATATGGTAAGCCTATGGACAAGGCTCCAGAAGGCAATCAAGAAAAGAACAATGCACCAGTCATAAACTTCTTTGCATCACCTCAGCAGATTCACGAGATGGAAGAAACCATAGACATTGACTCTGAGGAAGTTGATGTAGAGAAACTAAACGAAGGAACAGAAGAAGAGTAAAAAACAGATTGGTATATTTTCAGTTATCTTAGTATGACTGAAACACAAGAAGTTAAGATTCACGAGAAGTATATTCCACTATGGCAAAGCGATAGTAGATACTATGTAATCACAGGAGGTCGTGGATCTGGTAAATCATTTGGAGTAGCCGTATTTTTATTAAACTTAACCTATGAGAGAGGACATAAAGTCCTCTTCTCTCGTTATACAATGCTGTCAG
>Ga0209199_1005215_pt1 | contig 11474 bp, 19 predicted proteins | sample COGITO_mtgs_1105_7_FD_184805 | JGI IMG/M metagenome (GOLD analysis project Ga0209199, IMG submission 184805) | Pelagic marine microbial communities from North Sea - COGITO_mtgs_110523 (SPAdes) (version 2) | ecosystem: Environmental > Aquatic > Marine > Epipelagic ...
TAGTTTCAGTACCACCTGACAAGTCGATTAGTGTTAAGTGACCATCGTTTCCGAATCTAAGAGACATAGGAGCGTTTTGTACTGCTGTATAACCACTTGCATGGTATGTTGTTACATCTGTATTAGTAGAGCTTGTGAACTTACCAGTGCCGTTAGCAAAGCTAAACACTGTGTTCCAGTTAGTAGCAGTTGCTTGGTCTGTGTAAGAAGTTGCTACTTCAGCACCATCCCAGATACCCAAACGAAGTTGATTGCCTATCTGCATGTTGAATTGGAATTCAGAACCTCTAAGTAAAGATTGACCAAAGTAGTATGGGCCTTGCAAACGCACTTGAACACCGCCGACTACTGTGGTGTCTATAGTAGTTGCCACAACAGGTTGGTTAGCATTAGCGCCGTAAGATATATACCATTCATCATTTACTGCACTCATTGTTGAGCCGTTAATCATGTTAGTTACATCTATTGTTACTGTAGAAGCATCACTCATAGTTAATATTAAGTCAGTACCACTTATAGTACCGCTTGATACGAAGCTGTTAGTGTCTACACCTAGAGTAGTAATATCTACTGTGTAAGAAGTAGCGTCAGATAGTGTTAGTGTTAAGTCATCACCACTCATAACAAAGCCAGTTACAGGATTACCCTGTGAAGCAAAGCTTAGTGTGTTAGTGAATAAGTTGTTAAGTTCTGTTACAGCGTTAGCTAATACAGAGTTTACTAAAGTACCGTTGATACTTACAGCGTTAACTGGTAAAGACTCTATAAGAATCTTAGCCCCATCTTTAACCATAATCTTAATCTCAGTACCATTAGCAATAGCTTGTATTGTGTTAATGTTGTGAGGTATAAGCATCTGTGAACCAACTGCTAGAGTAAGGTCTTTGAATAGTATAGACGTACCTGTTGAGTCAACGCTAAAGTCCATAGCTTTATACTTAAGATAAGGAGAGATTAACTCTAAGTCTTTATCTTCGAATAATCTGTTATGTACTGTTGCTTGGTATCTGTATAAGCCAGTGTTAGGGTCTACAGCATCACCTTGACGAACTTGGAAGATACCTAAGTCAGCGTCAGTAGCGTTGTCAACCTTCTGAATAGAAGCGTGAAGAGTAGTACCCGCTCTAACGTCTACAGGGTGGTCAAAGAACCACTCAATAACGTCACCGGGGTAAATGTTAGAACCAGCAGAAGAACGAGCCGCAGAACGAGGAAGTTCTTGCATGTATACTTGACGACCATTTATTCTTATACGGTACTCAAGGCGTACTTCTGGACCAACAGCTTCAGCAGCAGTGGTAGTGATACCTAAACCAGATATGTTGATACCAAAGTAGTTGTCACCCGCATATCCTACAGAAGTAAGAGGGTCAGGAGAACCACCAAGAGGTAGTGAGAACATATCAGAGAATACACGTCCAGAAGGAGGTATAAAGCCTGTATGGTCTCTGTTAGCTGTTATAGCTTGGTCTTTTAGTCCGCCCCACATAGGGAAGAAGTTAATGTCACTAGATAGGTTAGTAAAGAAGATATTCTCTGAACCAGAAGACATCTTGTGTTGTTCACCTAAGTATAGTGAGTTAAGTGTTGTTTCAATAGCTTTCGTTGAAGTAAGCCTACGAGTGTTTTCATCGTAATTCCAGTGTGATAGGAACTCTTGTTGGTCATCTGTTAGACCTGTTCCTGAACCACCTTGACTGGGAATCATGTTTGAGAATACATTTTCTGACATTAGTGAGTCTCCGCTAACCAACACTCAGCGTCTGCTGTTGCTACAACACGCATCTGTGGCGCTAATACTACTTCTTCTACTGTTGAAGTAGAGTAAGTTTTAGCCACGAACCATGTCGCTTCGTCTGCTAGTCTCATTTCGAGATTAACTGTGCCTGATGTGATTGTTACCTGTATAACACCACGGGGCTGGTTTGAATTTAAGTTGTCATTTCCTTTTACAACTGTTGATGTATAACCACCAGTGTAAGAAGGGGAATAGAATTTAGTAGCATAATTTGCCATTTGTTATTACCTCTTTTTAAGCGCTCTTGCTATAGCGGCTTTATGTTTAGCTGTCATCTTGTAAGCTCGCCCTGCTTTAGCGGCTCCTTTTGCTATTGCGCCTTTCTTAGATACACGAGCTGTTAAAAGGTTTCCCTTAGACAATCCTCGTGCAGAAGCGCTTTTTGCTTTACCTGATTTAAAGCTCTTGCCAATAGACTTCTTAACAGCCCTGCCAGTTACTTTAATCATTTTCTTTTTGCTATATGCCATATTGTTTCTTTCTAGAAGCCGAAGCCTCTTTTATAGTTGAATCTGTGGTAGTCTTCATTAAATATACTTTCCACAAGTATTCTGTTATCGTTGTTGTTATAAGTATTGTAGTCAGTTACAGACTTATTGATATAACGTTTAAAAGGCATCACCTTTGTTAAGCTATAAAGCTCACTAAGGGACTCTTCCATCTTAAATGTTGTGACTGTATTATTAATAAACTCGTACTGGTTAGTCATAAGCGACCAATCACAATACTCTGATATGTCAAGCTCCCAGAAGTCTCTAAAGCTAATGTCCTCAAACATAGTCTTAAAGTGTGGGTCATTGACAGCATAAGTATACAGGCTTAACGCTCTAGTATACGGGTGTCTTGTTATTGCATATACTTCTCTACTACCCATATCAAAACTAGATATAGGATTGTGCTGACTAAGTCTGTCAGTAATAGTAGGGGAAGCATGGGGCATAACTGCTCGGTTGTTATACTTAAGTAAAGCATTAACCTTGAAATTAGTACCCGATGTTCTTGGTATATGTAGTACACACCAATCGTCAGTGTATATCAAAAGCCGAAGCCTCTAGTAGTAACCTTAGTACCACCTCTAACGGGGAATAAGTATTCCACAGCATAACGTAATCCATCAGTCCAGTGCTCAACACCTTCCTTCTTACAGATAGTCGCAGTATCAGGATTAGATTCTACCCAAGCAGTACGCTCAATAGACTTAATAGTATTGTTACATCTAGGGTGAATATACATGTCAATGTCACCATTAGCGTTCTTAAACTTCTTATTTATAGCCGCTACACTATCAATGATAGGAGGAGCTTTATTGTGTGCTCTTGTAGAGATACCTTCAGCTTGTAATATGCTAAAGTCTGTTCTACCTACAGCCGCCGAGGACTTTCTAGCCTTACCACTAGGGTCAGGATACGATATAATCTTATGTCCTCTATATTTATCCGCTAGACCTCTAGCCAAGGTTTCCGTATCAGGGTGTCCTTGGAACTCATCTAGTATGTGTATCTGATTACCTCTAAGAGCAAAAGCACAAGATGCCATAATACCGACGTTAAAGTCAATAGCTACGTGTACATCTTCCCCTGCTTCAAAGTAAGGTAAGTCTTTGTCTATGTGTTCTGTTCTGTTGAATGTGTAGAATACTGTGTTACCAGAGTCCTCAAACGATGCTGAATACTCTCTAGCAAACTTCAACGGGTCTAGTGTCAACTTAACTCTCTCAATCTCATCATCATCTAGATAAGGAGAATCACGATAAGTATAGTGATATGACTTCCATTGGTCATCAGCATCTTGTCTGTTATACATCTCATAGAAGTAATTATAACCCATAGGAGTACTGATGATTAAAGCTTTACCAGCATTAGCACCATACTTCTCAGCGTTCTTCTGAGACCAACGAGTAGCAATACAAGGTTGGATAACTGATTCCCAAGACTCTTTAAGACTTGTACCAGCTCCTCTCCAAGAGCATACCTCATCGGCTACTACAAAGTATTGACCACTACCACGCATACGTTCTGATGCTTCATATGACCATACCTTCAACACTACATTATTAGGAAACCAGAATGTTCCCGCTACTCTACTACTCTTCTCTGCATACTGTTCAGCACCTAGTATATACGCTATTAACGGATAATAGATGTCTATAGCCTGTGCATAAGTAGGAGCAATGATAGCTACATTCTTATTAGGCACATCTGCAGGGAGTTCCATTAGTTCTTGTACAGCAATCATAGCCGCAGTAGCCGCTAGGAATGATTTACCAAAACCACGACTAGCATTAACTACAGCATATCTACATGCTTGTTCGACAAACAAATCATTAATAACATCTGATTGTCCTTCATGAAGAATGACTTCATCCATAATATCTCTCTTACTGTGGTTATATTACCACTTAACTTTATTAGCCCAATAAGCCGCAGACATCTTACCTTTAGCAATGTTAGGGGCATGTCTAGCCTTAAAGTTCTTATTTCTCTTACTACCATCAGGTGAGCCTTTAGCTCCTTGCTTACCGAACCTAATAGTCTTGATTGTTGAGCCTACTTTAGCAACAACAACATGTGATTTAGTCTTATGACCGGGAGTAGCTTTAGGTTTGTTATAACCACTCACACCGGCTCTCTTAAGTCTACCATCAGGCTTCTTCTTTGGTGTCGCCATCGTCGTCCTTCTTTCTCATTGTTAGTTTAATAGCCATAGGTTTCTTGTTAGTTACCTCTTGCTCAATCTTCTCAGGAACTTTCTTGTAGCCATAAGCCATAAGGTTGTTTATCAACTGTCCTTGAGTGGTTAGCATTGAAGCATAACCGGGAGAAGAGTGCTTGCCATTAGCTTCTAACAACAACAAAGACTCTTGTATGTGTTTGTATTTCTCTACCATCATCTCGATAGGGTCAAAGCCAAGCTCTTCAAGTTTCTTGTAAGCCGCCATAGAGTTAATGTTCTTAGAACCTTTAGGTCGTCCACTTCCGGGTTTACGTCCGTTACTTAAGTTCTTACCATTTCCGGGGTGATTTGCCATGTGTGTTGCCTCCTTTTAAGGTCTGGAAAATGTTATATTGAATGCATACTTTAAATAATAAAAAAATATTATTACTTATCAACAGCTTAAGATATATAAAAATTAAGTCATTGAAAAATAATAAAAACAGTACTGAATATAGTACCAGATTGTTCTTATAATTGGGGAACAGATGAAGATATTTCCCCAGAGTATTATTCTCCAGTATCTTCATCTGCTTTAGTCGTAGTAGTCTTTAGAGTGTCCAGAGCTTTTCTTAGCACTTTATTCTCTTGTATTAGTATCTCCAACTGACGTTGAAGTGATGATACCGTGTCATCATAAGATTTCTTGTTCAAAGCCATTGACCGGAAAAGACCCATAAGTCCGGCGGCAACAACAACGAGAAAGATACCTAGTGATGGCGGTAAGTATTGCATCAGTATCTTGGTCTCAGGTATCATTTGTAAGGTTTCCCTCCATTGGTCGGCATACCAGTTGGTTTGCCACCTATTAAAAAGCCATATACATAGAAGCTACACAAACAATATGGTAGCGATATAGCGGTTACAAGGTTCCAACCACCAAGAGTAGCATAAGCAGAGATTGCTATTGTTATCCAAGCGGCTGTCGCCATTAAATCAAACACTTTTCTTTGGATTATTCCGTTATAATATATTTGACAGAAGCCTAATATAAGAGCCATCCAAGCCCATAAGAAGTTATTAACGCCTATAGTCTCGTTACCGAAACCAAACCCAGAGCCTACTAACATAGTAACAGCAACGAACCAGAAGCCCATGCCGGAAGCTTGTTCTAAACCACGTCCATAAGACCAGCTAGAGTATTTAGGGTTAAACTTATTATTCAAAGAGTGAAAGAAGGTATCAACACCAAGAGCTATTTCTTGGAATTTATTATTAGTGTCCATATGAAAATCCCCATGGTAGAGGTATTAAATGCGAACCAGATGTAGTTACTCAAGTCACGACCCCATACATTACCAACAAGGTAAGATGAGAACCAAGTAGATTGAGCCACCATATATAATCCAGTAGCTACTAATACCAAAATTGTTATAGGTCTCTTAGTGCTAATTACAGAAGCACCGACCAGTAATATTAAAGTTGCCATACCAAAGGGTATAACATCGATAAGGTGATAAAAGTCTATCATAATCTTTAGTCTCCAGTTTATACTCCACCGTATTGTGAGGTACATTCTCCGAGATATTGTAATACTATTTATAAATATAATTAAGAACATTTAGAAAATAAGGATTTCTAAAGGTTTAGAATTCTTATGTCTATACAAACACAAACAAGATTAAGTCTCTCAGTGTATAGTGCTAATAATTCTATCGGATAAAGTTACCAGATAATATCTAGTACCCCTACCCCCATAATCCCCCTTCCCCAAGGGAGGCTTATCATAAGGGGACCCCATTTATCTTCTATTGAAAACATTAGAAAAAAAAAAATAAGTAATCTACCCCCTCACCTACCCCACCATCCCGAAGGACAGCAAGATAAATGAGGGGGAAAATACTACTTACCCCAATGGGATAAACATGTAAAGATTACTTTATTAGGGTTGGGGAGTGATGTTACACTGTCCCAATATTTGTCTGCTACTATAATAACAGGATACTTACCTTGTTCAATAAAACCGTTATGGTGATATTGTGAGTATCTGTAGATGCTGTAAGGGAGTGAACCGATAGAGCGTGTTAAGTTAGCTGACATCTGTGTTATAGGGTCTGTGACAGCAAAGTTAATGTTGGGGTCAGTCCACAGAGACTTAATTAGTTGTTCTGTGAATTCATCAACACCATAGATAGCTACCATAGTTAGACCTTTGAAGTCTTGTTTGAAAGCATCTACCGCACTCTTAGGGGTGGGCTTAAGCTTTATCTTAGTAGGTTTCTGGTCAGAAGAACCTTTAGGTCTTCCTCTCATTTCCTTCTTCTTCTTAGGAGCTTCTTTCTTCTCTACAGCAATAGGCTCTTTAGCCTTCTTCTCGATTACTGCATCGATTACTTCTTCTACTATTTCTTTAGATTCATCCATCAAGAGATTCCTTTAAGTTATCGTAACCACCGGTTAGCTTAAATATCTGAGGTACTGTCTTGACACCCATTTCATTAACAAGGATATCTTTCCACATTGACATGTTCTCCATAGACTTATTCATGTCTACATAAACATACTCAATACCTTTAGCATCTAAGTCTTCTTTAGCCTTATCGCACCAAGGGCAATTAGGTCTTCCAACAATAAGATACATTATTCTTCTCCTTCAAGAACCTCTAATGCATTGATGAAGCCTTCTGAGTAAAACTCATAAAGCATGTCTTCGATACTACCTGATGCATCCATCTCATACTCTGAGATAAACTTATCAAACAATGACTCTACTACTTCTTCTAATTCAGTAGGTACTTCTTTTACGATATCAGTCATTTGTTTTGTCTCCTGCTTCTAGTATGTCGTTCTTCATCCATACCATGTTGTTGATTTCACCACGAGTAATACCAATGTCTCTTAATTGAGAATTAGACATTCTGTTGAGGTGCTTGATTGTGTCTCTGTGTGCTTGCCATGTTGCTAAGTACATCCATAAACGATATATGAATTTAAATACCCCACGGATAGTTCCACAGACGATTGTTCTTAATTTCTTTAATATGTTAATCATAGTTTAATTCCTGATATAAATTTTCTAGTGCTTCTTCAAGCATCTGTAATGTTTCTTCGTCATCCATCGTGGAGGACAGTTGTAGTTTATTGTTGAGAGTGCCGATTAAGACACCCTCATCAAAGTTGTATTCAATGCTATCTAACACTGTTTCACTTGCGTTTTGTATCAAGTCCAAATCAGATAACACCTTGTTCTCGTTAGTCTTTTTCTTCTCTATGTAATCAGTAAGATTTATTACGTCCGACATTATATACACCACCATTCTCTAGTATCTTCTCGTCCTCGTAAGGAGCAACAACTACTCTGTAGTGTTCTGCGACAGCGCCACTTAAGGCACCCATCATTTGTTCCATGTTAGCATACCGAGGTTTACCATTACAGCTATTCTCATAATAACGCTGTACTAATACTGCTATAGCATACTGTAACTCTCCACCATGTTGTGGTGAAAAGTCTTTTCCTATTAAGTGGTCAATTACACTTCTGTCTTCTTTTGTTATGTAAGGCATTATATCGTTACTCCAAAGTATTGTAAAGTTCTAATTGCTAGGTATACGTAGCCTGTTAATAAACCGAATCTGAATAAGATGTTTAATAACATTCCAGCTGAGTAACCTACTATGGCTAAGAGTGAACCCATTATAATGATACTCCATCTTCTTGACATAAGTATACTACATCGATGCCAGTATTAGTTCTACCTTTGTAGTGTTTAATCCCTGCCGCATTAACTTTCCAGTAACTAACATTCATGTTACCTAAGTCTTTTTCCATAAGAGTTACAGAAATAGCTACTGCCATTTGACAAGTAATACCCGGAGCTTTAGTTTCTTCAGACTTATAAATGTTCTGACCGTTCATCCATCCAGTAATCATAACTGTTGCTGATTGTGCTGATGTTGCTACTGTTAAAGCTGTAGCCGCCGCTAATATATATTTAAGCATCTTTGTTTCTTCCTTTATATGTGTCTACTACTTGGTCTACGATGTTAAATGATAACGCTTCTTGCGCTGATAACCATACATCAGTTGGACCTAATAACTCTTTACGAATTACTTTCTCAGATAAACCAGTACATTCTTTGTAGTGGTCTACCATCCATTCACTTGTTTGTTCAAATGATTTAACACGACCATATAGCTCATGTTCTTTACCTGATGAACCAGCCGCATATTGGTGCGACATGATTTGTGCTGACTTAGAAGCATAACGTTTAGCTCCAGCCATTAATGTTAAGATACCACAAGAAGCCGCTAAGCCTGATGCCATTGTATCTACAGGTATGTCTGATGTGTTCATTGCATCGATAAGTGTTAGACACGAATCAATACGACCACCCGGACTGTTAATCATTAGAGTAAGACGTTCAGGAGCTAACTCAGGCTCCATCATGTTGTACTCAAAGATTTGGTGTACGATAGGCATAACCGATATCATGTCGAATTTGTCAGTTAACATTAGGATTCCGTTTTCCCTCATGTATGTACCCGGAGGTAGCATCTGTAAAACTGGTAATTCTACTACTGGCTCTTCTTTCTTTGCCTTCTTCTTCTTGACAGGCGCTTTCTTCTTCACTGGTTTCTTCTTAGTCTCAGCTGATAAGTTCCATAATAGTGTCATTAATATTCTCCTAATTGATTGATTTTATTTAGATAAGTACGCAGTAAGTAAGTCTTCTGCGGCTTGTAAGTCAGTCATATCGACCATCTCTGTAACCGTATGTATGTAACGTGTTCCAACAGAAACAGCAATTGCGGCACAGCCTTTACCGGCTTGTTGCATTGCGGCTCCATCCATGCCACCTCCAGCTGAGACAACCTCTTGATAAGGAATGTCTAAGTCGTCAGCAAGGCACTTAAGTCGTAGTCGTAATCCTTTGTGAGAAACAAATGAAGCGTCTCTAACACCGATTGCACAGCCTTCGCCTTGAGTAGTAACGTGCTTATTCTTTGGTACTCCCGGAGTATCACAAGACAAGGTCACATCAACACCAATAGCAATATCAGGCTCAACAATCATAGCGGCTGTCTTAGCGCCACGTAGTCCAACTTCTTCTTGAACAGTAAATACAACATGTGTATTAAATTCAGCATTATAGTTGTTATACAAGTGTTCTACAACACGAACACCTAAGTAACAAGCAATACGGTTGTCTAATGCTTTAGATACAACCTTATTACCCATAACTTCGAATGGTTCGTCCATAGTTACCATGTCACCAATACTAACATGACCGTTAGCATCAAACCCTAAGTCAATCACAAACTCATCTGGAGCAGGGATATGTTTACGGTCTTCTGGTTTAGACATGTGTACTGGTAGTCCAGCGGCGTTCATAACACCTTTGTAATCATCTGTTGATGTCGATACTAGTACACGACGAGAGAATAGATTACGAGCGTCAAACCCACCAAGTGGTTGAACATAAACAAAACCTTCATCATCGATATAGTTAACGATAAATCCGATTTCATCCATATGACAAGCCAACATTACTACATCGGCATCAGGGTTATCACTGTTGATAACAACGTGTAAGTTACCCATGTCGTCTGTGTACATATCATCACACTGGTCTTGTAACCGTTGGTGAAGGAAGTTTGTTACTCTGTCTTCATTACCCGGAATACCCGGAATCATACATAGTTCTTTTAATAAATTTAAGTTTATCATTTTATTTATCCTTAAGTTGATTTTCGAATTCACGAAGTCTCTTATATACAGATAGTAGTTCGATAATAGTTGACCATGATTTAAATAGATACATCATAGAGCCTTCTACTTTACCGAACGCACGTAGTATCTGTTGCATTACACCTAGTGTTATTGAACCAGATACAATAGCAGGGGCTAGTACTACATAGCCTACTAGGACATTAGCCTGTAGACACGATAAGCGTGCTATGTTAAACCATGCATAACGAGCATAGTTCTTATAGTGAATCTTACGGACATCTTCAAATATCTCATTAAGACTCTTTGGACGAATAGTTTCATCGTCTTCCGCTACAACCAATAGCTTTCTATATGCCGCTTCTCTAGCTTGAATATCATACTCAATGCTAACTAAACGCAATATCTTTCCCGCTACTAGTAGTACTATAGTAATACCCGCTGACCATACGATAGCAGATGTTACTAAACCATATTCCCATTCACCAAAGAAGGCAACTACTAAGCCTGATGACAGACCCATTAGTATAGGGAAGAAGGCAATTAAGACCATGATGCTCTCTACGAAAGAAACACCTAGACCTTCCATTATACGAGAGAACTTAACAGTGTCCTCTTGTACACGTTGTGAAGCACCTTCAATGTGACGTGCTTTATGAAACAGTTCGTGATACTTCTCTATCATACTAGTTCTCCAACGGAACAACCAGTGTTGAGTAAAGAAAGCAACTGTTAATGCAACAGCAATGTATACTGCCGCTATCTTAAAGAATGATAGTAACTCGCCATAGTAACCAGTAAGTGTTATATCGCCTTCACCCTTAAGTGCTTGTTGTATCATGTCATAGAAGCCCCCAAACCATTCATTGATTTGAACATCTAACTGAACCTGATACCATAGAGTTATTAATATAAATGCAGAACCTAGGTATGCCCATAGGAACCATTTCTTTGATTTAAAAAAGTCAAACATTATTTAGTCTCCCCATCTGTTGTTTCTGGTCGAGTTTCCTCAACACGCCATGTTACTCTTGCACCACGTCTGTCGTCTTCTTTATCACCTTTGATAGTCACTTCAGAACCTTCTTCTTGCTTCTTCTTAGCTTCTTCCAGTTTCTTATGTGTGTCTCTGTCGTAAGGTAATTTATAAAGTCTGTTGCCTCTATCTTCAGTGTGTGCCCAGATTAATAGACAATCACCTTTAATAGTATGGTGTAAGTAATTAAATTCTAACGCTAAACCCTTCTTAATAGGAGCGCCTAGTGCGTCATTATACAAGTACCCTGCTACCCCAA
>Ga0209199_1005218_pt1 | contig 11467 bp, 10 predicted proteins | sample COGITO_mtgs_1105_7_FD_184805 | JGI IMG/M metagenome (GOLD analysis project Ga0209199, IMG submission 184805) | Pelagic marine microbial communities from North Sea - COGITO_mtgs_110523 (SPAdes) (version 2) | ecosystem: Environmental > Aquatic > Marine > Epipelagic ...
ACGGGTGCACTAGACAATATGGTGCGCATGCCGCTCGAGCGGCTATTCCTGGCAATGAGGAGAGCAAAAAATGATGGCAGGACAGTTTAAAGTGGGTGTCGATGACGACACCGGAGCAGATTTGGGTTTTGTGCTCAGTTGTCTGGCACTTGGGATGATCACGATGGAAGAGCTGCACCAATGGGTGCACCATGTCATCGACCAAGCCCCAGCAGGCGATGTACCGCCCCATTTGGTGGCGATGCTTGCGTTGCAAAAACCAACAAGCGTGCTGATGCCCGCAGAAAACGTGATGCCACGGGTCCCGCATGACCCATTCATTACGGACGAGCGGTTTGACGCGATGCTGGGTTTGCAGTTCTTCCTGCGTAACGATCGCACGCAGGCTGTGGATATCACCCAAGCAGAGGCCGAAGCGGCCCTGCACCGTAATCCAGAGGTGGCAGATCGTTTCTTCACCCTCTTCCCCTTCTTGATGGAGAAAGCCGCCTAAATGGACTTCGCGACCCTTTTGCAAATGCTGGACGCCACGTTGCGTCTGGCAACCCCGCTTCTTCTGGCCTGTTTGGCCGGGCTCTATTCAGAGCGGGCCGGTATCTTTGATATCGGGCTAGAGGGTAAGATGTTGGCAGCCGCCTTCCTATCAGCGGCAATTGCCGCCGTATCGGGAAGTGTGTGGCTTGGGCTTCTGGCGGGTATTGGCGCGTCAATGCTTTTGTCGGTCATACACGGCCTTGCCTCGATCACCTTCCGCGGAAATCAACTAATCTCAGGGGTAGCGATCAACTTTCTAGCGGCAGGACTAACGGTCGTCATCGCACAAAGCTGGTTCTCCCAAGGCGGACGGACGCCACAGTTGTCAGGCGACGCGCGATTTAACCCTATTGAACTGCCTTTTGCAGAGGCGTTGCAAAACGTCCCTATCCTAGGGCCTATCTACTACGAACTCATCTCTGGCCACACGATCCTTGTCTATGTCGCACTTTTGATGGTGCCACTGACGTGGTGGATTTTATTTCGTACACGTTTTGGTTTGCGTTTGCGGGCTGTGGGCGAAAACCCAGCTGCGGTTGATACAGCAGGTATCTCTGTCATCTGGCTGCGCTTTGCCGCTGTCGGCATTTGCGGCATTCTTTGCGGCATCGCAGGCGCTTATCTTGCAACGGCCCTACAAGCTGGATTTGTCAAAGACATGAGCGCTGGACGCGGGTTCATCGCCCTTGCCGCCCTGATCTTTGCGAAATGGCGACCTTGGTACGCGCTCTACGCCTGCTTGCTCTTTGGCTTCCTCCAAGCGATGTCGCTGCGGTCCGACGTCATCGAAAATGTGATCGGTTTCCAAGTGAACGGCCAATTCCTTGATGTGCTGCCCTACATCCTCACGGTCGTCATTCTGGCGGGTTTTGTCGGCAAAGCGATCCCGCCGCGTGCCGGAGGCGAGCCTTATGTCAAAGAACGCTAAAGACCTCGCCACGCAGATCAAAGCGATCGCTGGCGACGCCCCAGTTCAGATCGGCCTGATCCTTGGATCTGGGCTTGGACATATCGCCAATGAGGTGGACGGCGTAGCAATCCCTTACGGCGACTTGCCGGGCTATCCGCATGCTGGGGTGTCAGGCCACAACCCTAACCTTGTGATCGGTAACCTTGAAGGCGTGCGTGTCGCTGTTTTTGGCGGCCGTGCGCATTACTACGAAAGCGGACGTGGTGACGCGATGCGTTTGCCGCTTGAAGTGCTTAAGGAATTGGGCGCCAGTACGATGATCGCGACCAACGCGGCAGGTTCAATGCAGGCAGAGATGCCCACCGGTTCTATCATGTGCCTTTCCGACCATATCAACTTTTCTGGTCTGAATCCTCTGATCGGCGAACCGACTGACGCGCGCTTTGTCCCTATGAAAGACGCCTATGACCCACAGGTGCGCGCAGGGCTGCGCGCCGCGGCTGACGCCGCCAACGTCGAAATGGCTGACGGCGTCTACGCGTGGTACTCTGGTCCCTCATTCGAGACACCTGCGGAAATCAACGCGATTAAAATGCTGGGTGCTGACGCTGTGGGCATGTCCACTGTCCCTGAAGTAATCCTGGCACGGTTCCTTGGGCTCAAAGCAGCTGCAATCTCTACGATTACCAACATGGCAGCAGGCATGAGCGACGAGTCGATCAGTCACGAACACACCAAGGCAATGGCCCCGATCGGTGCAGCCAAGCTAGAGAAAGTTCTGCGCGGTTATTTACGCACGGTTTCTTAAGTCCAGTCCTTTCGCAACAATAGGTCCACGTGGCAGAATTGCTGCGATTGCATAACAATTCGGCTCTCATCATTTGACATGAACGTCCGATAGGTTTTTGGTGCATGCAAGCGGCACAAGCGCCCGGAATAGCTCATGCAGATTTATCTTCCCATCGCCGAAGTCTCGGTGAACATCTTCCTTTTGTTAGGACTGGGCGGAATCGTGGGCGTTTTATCGGGCATGTTTGGTGTCGGTGGCGGCTTTCTGATGACGCCGCTCTTGTTCTTTATCGGCATTCCTCCGGCGGTCGCAGTCGCTACAGAAGCGAACCAGATTGTCGCGTCGTCTTTCTCAGGCGTACTCGCGCATTTGAAGCGAAAGACAGTGGACCTCAGGATGGGCACTGTACTGCTTATCGGCGGTCTTATCGGATCAGGCCTTGGTATTCTTCTTTTCAACTACCTCAAAGCGCTGGGTCAGGTCGAACTGCTGGTTCAGCTGTGCTACGTCGTTTTCCTAGGCATGATCGGTTCCTTGATGTTTATCGAGAGCCTGAATGCGATCCGCAAAGCATCTAAACCTGGCGGAGGAGTGCCAAAGCGGCGCAAGCACAACTGGGTGCACAACCTGCCCTTCAAGATGAAGTTCCGGGTGTCGGGTCTTTATATCTCCGTCATCCCTCCTCTGCTGGTTGGCGTCCTTGTGGGCGTTCTGGCCGCCATCATGGGTGTTGGCGGTGGCTTTATTATGGTTCCTGCCATGATTTATCTGCTGGGCATGCCCACCAAAGTGGTTGTGGGTACATCCCTGTTCCAGATTATCTTCGTGACCGCGTTCACCACCATGCTCCACGCAACAACAAACTTCACAGTGGATGTTGTGCTAGCGGTCCTGCTTTTGGTCGGCGGTGTGATCGGCGCACAAATCGGCACCCGCATCGGTGTGAAAATGAAGGCCGAACAGTTGCGTATCTGGCTTGCCATCATGGTTCTTGCTGTTTGCGGCAAGCTGGCATTCGATCTGCTTGTGATGCCAACAGAGCTGTTCTCTCTGGGCACAGGGGGTCACTCATGATCCGTCTTGTTTCACTGCTGCTCTTGCTCGCCATGCCAGCGAAGGCTGAAGAAATTGTTCTGGGATTGAGCCGTGACGAGGTTGCAATCACGGCGACTTTTGAAGGTTCGGAAATCTTAATCTTTGGCGCGATCAAGCGTGATGGTCCGGTCGAGGTCGAGGGCGATCTTGGTGTGATCGTCACTATTGCCGGTCCCGATCAACCGGTGACCGTCCGCAAGAAAGACCGCCGTCTTGGTATCTGGGTGAATACGGAATCCGTCGATGTGGATGTCGCACCCACATTCTATGCTGTTGCGACAAACCGGCCATTGGAAGAAATTCTGACTTTTACCGAAGACCTGAACACACGCATCAGTACCCAGCGTGCGATCCGTTCAGTCGGCGCAACGGTAGAGAGTGCACAAAGCTTCACTGATGCTCTGATCCGCATCCGCGCCTCGCAAGGGCTGTACCAGACAATTCCCGAAGGCGTTTCCGTTGCTGAAGAGGCTCTATTTCGCGCGCTGATCCCGATGCCTGCAAACCTGACCGAAGGTGACTATAAGGCCGAGATTTATCTGACCCGCGGCAAGCAGATTGTCGATCTTTATACAACGACAATTCCGGTGAAAAAGGTAGGGCTCGAGCGGTGGCTCTTCAACCTCGCGCATGACAACCCCTTCCTTTACGGGTTGATGTCGCTGTCCATCGCGATTGCAGCCGGTTGGGGCGCCTCTGCCGCGTTCAGCCTGTTCCGCCGTTAACCACGTCCGATATGCGGCATCTTTGTTGCCATTATCATCATGGATTGCACATTGGTATCTGCTGGCAAAGTCGCCATGTGAAAGACAGATCGCGCAACATCCTCAACTGCCATGCTGGGCAGCGGCTCTAGCCCCTGCGCCGCACGGGTCTTTTCCAGATTTACCACCAAATCGGTCCGCGCATTGCCGATATCAATTTGCCCGCAGGCAATATCAAAGGCGCGGCCATCCAGTGACAGCGTCTTTGTCAGCCCGCTCACCCCGTGCTTGGTCGTCGTGTAACAGATCGACCCTTCGCGCGGCGTATAGGCCGAGATAGACCCGTTGTTGATGATCCGCCCCCCCTGCGGGGTCTGTGCGCGCATCTGACGAAACGCAGCGCGTGCACACAGGAACATACCCGTAAGGTTCACGTCTACAACCTGCTTCCAGTCGTCCAAGGCGACCTGATCAATCGTGGTCTGCGGGCCAAACATGCCCGCATTGTTGAACAGCACGTCAAGCTGGCCAAAGCTGGTAAAAGCGGCATCCACTGCTGTCTCATCAGTCACATCGCATGGCATCCGAACGGCATTTTCATGGGTAACTTCTGCCAGAGCATCCGCGCGGCGGGCGATTAGCCCCACCCGCCATCCTTGCTCTAGGAAATACTCTGCCGTGACCCGGCCAATACCGCTGCTGGCCCCTGTGATGATGATTGATTTCATATCTCTTCGCTCCTTAATTCCAAAGGTGCTGCCGGAACCTCCAGATCATCCACACGCAACACACCTTGCGGACGCGCCAAACGATTGCGCACCACCCACCGCAACTGTGTCTCAGCGCGCGTGATCGCCACATAAGCCAGTCGTTTCCAAAGCGGCTGGCCCGCCTCCACGCGACCCATGCGCGAAGCGGCGTAAATATCGGGTGCAAAGACCTGCACGGTGTCCCATTGCGACCCTTGCGCCTTGTGGATCGTCACAGCAGCCCCATGCAGGAACGTGGCCCCCATACGGGCGGCAAATGGGATAAACGGCTCCTCATCACCCTCCTGCTCGATCTTCACGATGCTGGCCGCACTCACCTGCGGGTCTTCGGCGCCCATCACATGCAAGCGGGAAAACCCCGGTTTGCGGCCTGGTCCAAGGTAGATGACTTGCGCGCCTTTGATCAGGCCCCGTGCCTCCAGATCAAGGCGCTTCTTGCGGTGCTTGAGAGGCAGTTCAATGCCATCACAAATCAAAGGTTCGCCAGCAAGTAATTCGTCCGCAGGCGCATCGAAAGCGGCCCGAAAGGCGTGAATCAGCCGTATTCGCGTTGCATTGCGCCACACAAGGCAAGGTGAACGTGCCATCAGATCGGCCTCGACCCGCTGTGCCATCACAACGCGCTCATCCTCTTTTGACGCCTCTTCTACCATCCGCTCAAACGCGTAGAAATCCAGTTGCGGATCAGCAAGCGCATGGGCCAGATCAAGAATAGGGTTGCCCGCATCCTGCCTGTGAATTCGGTTGAGCGTCAGGACACGGGGCGCAGGCAAAGTTTCAAACACCATGCCGCCGGATGATTGCACGGGGGGCAACTGCGCAGGATCACCAAAGAGCAGCAGGGTCGGAAAAATCTCCTTCAGATCCTCGAACTGCTTTTCATCCAGCATCGAACTTTCATCGACAAAGCCGATGTCCAACGCCTCTTCGCGCCGCTTCCATCCGGTGATGAAATCACTGCCGCGTAGACCAGCAGCGGCCAAGGCAGCAGGGACCGATTTATGAGCCTGGTAAGACGCAAAGGCTCGATCCAGCGCAATGTCGGTCAGGCCTTCAATCTCTGGCTTTTCGCCTTGTCCAGCAAGCCACTCGGCAACCTTCTCGTACTCTGGATCATAGACCGGCGTATAAAGAATGCGGTGGATCGTCGTCGCTGGCACACCGTGATTGCGCAGCACGCTGGCGGCTTTGTTAGTCGGAGCAAGAATTGCGAGCGTCCGCCGGTCCTTGCGCTTGCGGCCTTCCCAATCGCCCGAAATGACATCTACACCGGCTTCTTCAAGCGCGTGGTAAAGCTTGGCCAGCAACATCGTCTTGCCGGAACCGGCCTTGCCGATCACAGCCATCACAGAAGAGGTATCAGATTGCGGTGGCTGAAGCAGGCTATCGTCTAAATCAACACCCGATTGGCGCAGGGCGGCGGCCACGTTATCCCAAGCCTCGGCTTGATCTTCAGAGAATTTGATGGAAGGCGCATTCATGGCGCGACACTAGCTGGACAGCCCAAAGGCCGCTAGGGCATTCGCATGCGAAAGTCACAATTTCAGGGGCGTCGATGCGCGCCCAAACGCAAGGGAGTACTAGGCCTAATCTCGTCGTCATTGTGCGGTATACGTTGCTGCTCTTCGGGATGAGATGCAATTTCCACGGCCGCGACAAGTCCCGCTTCCTCCAATTGCGCAGTCAACAGCGGCAAATCATTATCGCGCGCAAAGCTGCGCAGGTCGGCCAGTACGTCGATGATCCAAACGCGTCCCATGTGTCACCGTCACCATAAAACCATTAATGAAATCTTAACACGCTATGCGTGTGTTATATCTAGCGGAGAACGTTGCCTCTTCTCATTAAGATACAATCAATAGGAACGATAAAAGGCGCAGCTGTCCCCAGCTACGCCCTTCTTGGGAATTTCTGTAAATTCAACCTTTGCGCGAAGCTTCCAGCGTATCCTCAAATGTACGTAGGCCCATCTTCGGTGCTTGAACCAAGACGGACATATTGCCCGGTTTGTGTTCATTCTTGCGCATTTTGGTATGTGCGTCCGGAATTGCACCCCACTCAAAGCATTCTGACATGCAAGGATCCAAACGCTGCTCCAACATCAGGTTGTTGGCCGCACTTGCCTGCTTAAGATGCGCAAAGTGGCTACCTTGCAAGCGCTTCTGGTGCATCCACATATAGCGCACGTCAAAGGTGCAGTTAAAACCGGTCGTGCCTGCACAAATCACAACCATGCCACCCTTCTTGCAGACCAGCGATGACACCGGGAATGTGGCTTCGCCCGGATGTTCGAACACCATGTCGACATTAACGCCTTTGCCAGTGATTTCCCAAATTGCCTTGCCAAACTTGCGCGCCTCTTTCAGCCACGTGTTGTATTCGGGGGTGTTGACCGTCGGCAGTTGACCCCAACAATTGAAATCATTGCGATTGATGACACCCTTCGCGCCCAGCGACATCACAAACTCGCGCTTGCTTTCATCACTGATGACACCGATTGCATTGGCGCCTGCTGTGTTGATCAACTGGATCGCATAAGAACCCAGCCCCCCTGACGCACCCCAAACCAAAACGTTCTGACCGGGCTTGAGGTCATGTGGTTCGTGGCCGAAAAGCATGCGATATGCGGTCGCAAGTGTCAGCGTATAACAGGCGCTCTCTTCCCAAGTCAGGTGCTGGGGACGGTGCATCAACTGCTGTGATTGCACACAAGTAAACTGGGCAAAAGAACCATCGGGGGTTTCATAACCCCAAATCCGCTGACTTTCGGAATACATCGGATCGCCACCATTGCAGTGCTCATCGTCGCCATCGTCTTGGTTGCAGTGGATGACAACTTCATCGCCTACTTTCCAACGCTTTACCTTATCACCAACTGCCCAAACGATACCGGCGGCGTCTGACCCCGCAATGTGGAATTCCGCCTTGTGTACATCAAACGGGCTGATCGGAATGCCCAGACCGGCCCAAACGCCATTGTAGTTCACGCCAGCCGCCATCACCAAAACAAGCACTTCATGGCTGTCAGGCTTGGGGCAATCCACAACTTCGAGCTGGAATGCCTTGTCAGGTTCGCCGTGGCGCTCGCGCCGAATGGTCCACGCATGCATGTGCGCAGGAACATAGCCCATGGGTGGCATCTCGCCGACTTCATACAGGTCTTTCTCGGGTGCCGTGTAAGCAGTTTGATCGAGGGCCATCTCAGTCTCCGTAACTCAAGCTTCAGTGTTGCCGCACCGCAGAATCGATGCCGTTGATGCCTGAATACGCGATAGCAAAGTAACTTTGCAACCCAAGTAAGTACATTTTTGTAATTTAATTACTCTGCAACCGCAGAAATTTCGCCCGAATTTGCTGCAACCGCATCAAAATGATGCGCGATTGAGTTGGCGTAAAAGGTCAGGATGTCTTGGCCAGTGTCAGTCACCGTAATTCCGGCATCAGATTCGACGATCAAATCTCGGGCGCGCAGCCGGCTCAGCGCATCTTCGACAACTTCGCCTTCAGAACGCCTTGGACAAGGAAGCTTCCGTTCTTTCAATGATGTCATAGACCGCGCAACAGCGGCTTCGAGATCGGACAGCACTACCGGAGTGGCCTGCAGGATGTGACGCGCAACCAAAGGCACACCAACGACAGGTGTGACATCGGCAATGCGCTTCATAAGTTCCTGCGCCAGCTGCTTGGTTAGGTCATCAGCGCCATCCACATTGTACTTTGACAGCTCTAGCGGTTCACCAAAACTGACTGACGCGACACCGAACCCACGGAAGCGCCCGGTCAGACGCAATCCGACATGACGGGCGACGCGCACAAGAACCCCTGTCAAAGGTGGTTTGAATTTCCGGGTACCGGACTTATCGGCGGCAATCAGAATAGTATCCTCAAGCACACGATCATAGTTCACAGCAACCGGAACAAATATAACCTCACGCACCTCGGGATCAAAGTCATCCACGATATAGTTCAAAAGCCCCATACGCGGTGGCGCCAGTAAACCGTCCAAGCTCAGCCCGCCTTCGGGGAACACAGCCTGGCTTACGCCGCCCCGCGTGGCCATCTGCACATAGCGGGCAAGGACTTTGCGGTACAAGTTCCCTCGGGATCGGCGGCGGATAAAGTAAGCACCCATTGCGCGAATAATCGGCGAAAGCGGCCAAACCCGCGCCCATTCACCAACCGCATATGACAGGGTCCCCGCAGTTGCCGCTAGATAGGTGACAAGAACATAGTCCATATTACTGCGGTGGTTGATCACAAAGACAACGGCCGCATCCGGGTCGATTTTCTCAAGACGCTTGCGATCAAAAGTTCCCAGCTTGATCCGGTAGAGTGATTTCGAAAGCCACCGCGCCAATCTGATGCCAACGCTGAAATACGCAGTGGCCGAAAACCCCGGGACGATTTCACGCGCGTAACGGCGCGCCTGCTCGAATGCGACGTTCTCGGGGATCTTTTCTTTGTGCGCGTGTTCGACAATGGCCTGCGTCACTCCTGGATCATAAATCAGCCGTTGGATCATGTCGTAGCGGCGCGCCAACTTGAATGGCTCGATCGGGCGCTGCAGGCGTTGATTAACCTTCGCAATCACACGCTCTGCACGTTTGCGAAAAAACCAGCGTACAGACGGGAACAGGAAATGCGACGCAAAGGTCACTGTGGCAAACAGGACAATCAGAACAAAGGCCCAAAGAGGCAGAGAAACAGTTTGCGTCATAACGGGAAGGTGACAGGGAACTGCGCCCGCGTAAATCCCGTCATGCCGCAACGCAGCGAATTGACAGCGCCATAAAATGTCCGATAAACAGCAACTCGTGTAATTTAATTACGCAAGATGATTCAGGAGAGCCGTACATGTCGCAACCGCAGAAAGATCGCCCTTGGCTATTTCGGACATATGCAGGCCACTCGACGGCCAAGGCATCAAATGCGCTCTATCGCAGCAACCTTGCCAAAGGGCAGACAGGTCTTTCTGTCGCCTTCGATCTGCCAACACAGACCGGCTATGACAGTGACCATAACCTTGCCAAAGGTGAAGTCGGAAAAGTCGGCGTGCCGGTCAGCCACCTAGGCGATATGCGCGCCTTGTTTGATGACATCCCGCTGGACCAGATGAACACGTCCATGACAATCAACGCGACTGCCCCATGGCTGCTGTCGCTGTACATCGCAGTGGCCGAGGAACAAGGGGCCGACGTCAGCGCACTGCAGGGAACAGTGCAGAACGACATCATCAAAGAGTATCTGTCGCGCGGCACATACATTTGCCCACCGGAACCATCTTTGCGGATGATCACAGACGTCGCGGCCTATACCCGCGAACATCTGCCCAAGTGGAACCCGATGAACGTGTGCTCCTATCACTTGCAAGAGGCAGGGGCGACGCCGGAGGAAGAGCTCGCCTTCGCACTTGCCACCGCAACTGCCGTCTTGGACGATCTAAAAGGCAAAGTCCCGTCCGAGCATTTCCCTGCAATGGTGGGACGCATTTCGTTTTTCGTGAACGCCGGTATTCGCTTCGTGACTGAACTTTGCAAAATGCGGGCCTTTGTCGAATTGTGGGATGAAATCTGCGTAACTCGCTATGGCGTCGAAGATGCGAAATACCGCCGCTTCCGCTATGGGGTGCAGGTCAATTCACTCGGGTTAACCGAACAGCAGCCCGAAAATAACGTTTACCGTATTCTATTGGAAACTCTCGCGGTCACGCTTTCCAAAAATGCCCGCGCCCGCGCCGTGCAATTACCAGCATGGAACGAAGCACTCGGCCTGCCCCGCCCTTGGGACCAACAATGGTCGCTGCGGATGCAACAGATTTTGGCCTATGAAACTGATTTGCTGGAATTCGATGACCTCTTCGACGGAAATCCCGCAATTGATCGCAAAGTGAATGAGCTCAAAAAAGGTGCTCGCGCCGAATTGGCGCAAATTGATGGAATGGGCGGCGCTGTCGGCGCAATCGCCTATATGAAATCACGTTTAGTCGAAAGTAATGCCGCGCGGATTAGCGGAATTGAACGCGGCGATACAATCGTTGTTGGCGTCAATAAATGGCAGTCAGGCGAACCATCACCGCTGACCGCTGGCGATGACGCCATTATGGTATCCGACCCAGAGGCGGAAGCAGATCAACTACAGCGCTTGAATGCATGGAAATCTGACCGCGATAACGTAGCCGTCAAAGACGCTCTTGCAGCGCTCCGCGCAGCGGCCCAAGACGGCAGCAATATCATGCCGTCATCGATCGCATGCGCACGCGCAGGTGTGACAACAGGCGAATGGTCAAACGTAATCCGCAGTGTCTTTGGACAATACCGCGCCCCAACAGGGGTCAGCAGCAACCCGTCCAACCGGACAGAGGGGCTGGATGAGCTGCGCGAACAGGTTGATCTGGTCAGCACGGCGCTTGGACGACGGCTAAAGTTTCTGGTTGGTAAGCCGGGGCTAGATGGACACTCGAACGGGGCCGAGCAAATTGCAGCGCGCGCGCGTGATTGCGGGATGGAGATTGATTACGAAGGTATTCGGTTGACCCCCGAGGAAATTGTCACAGCCGCTCAGAATGGCGACGTTCATGTTGTTGGCCTTTCTATTCTCTCGGGATCTCATATTCCGCTTGTACGTGATGTGATGTCGCGGCTACGTGCGGCAGGGATTACACATA
>Ga0209199_1005223_pt1 | contig 11454 bp, 4 predicted proteins | sample COGITO_mtgs_1105_7_FD_184805 | JGI IMG/M metagenome (GOLD analysis project Ga0209199, IMG submission 184805) | Pelagic marine microbial communities from North Sea - COGITO_mtgs_110523 (SPAdes) (version 2) | ecosystem: Environmental > Aquatic > Marine > Epipelagic ...
TCGACGAAGTGGGCGCTTGGCCGTGGCCTCGCGAAACGATGGCCGAACTCACTCGTGCGATCGATACAGCGGGTGCACAATTACAACTGCACGACATTGTCTATGCCGAAGCGAAAGAAGGCGACGCGCAGCTTTCAGCGGCTTTAGCTAGCGCGCGCGGCGCCGTTATCTCGCAGGTGCCTGTGCTAGACATTAATCAAGCTGCAGGTCTTGCACCGGAAACTATCCGTGCGGGTCAAATGATGGGCAGCCTTGCAGGCATTCAATGCTCGAACGCCTCTGGGCTCATGTCGACGTCGAGCTTTCTTGCGCCGCATGCAGGGTTTAACGGCATAGCGAAGGGGCACATCGCGCCCGTCGTTAATGGCGACGGTTCAATCACTAAACAACCGGCTGTTGTGTGTGTCGACGGCCTAGCGTATCCCGCACTCGCCTTGTCTGCGCTCCTCGAAGCGACGGGCTCCGGCATTGAGCAAGTCGGCGTTCACAGCGCTAAAATTGCCGCGAATTCTGGGTCGATGGGCCCCGCGCAAACCTTAACTCTAGACTCCTACCCCGGACTTTCAGTGCCGCTAGATGCCGAGGGAAATTTACGGATCTCGTACAACCGTGCACCCGAAAGCTACCTTGTTGTCTCTGCGGCTGACGTGCTGTTGGGCAGAGCAGGCACCGAATTGCTAGACAGCGCCTGGGTACTCGTAGGCGCAACTGCCTTCGGACTGGGCGACGTTGTTCCTACTCCGTATAGCGGAGCAACGCCTGGCGTCGAACTGCAGGCCCGCATACTCGGCAGTTTGCTCGACGTTGCAGTGCCGTACACACCAAACAATGCGGCGTGGATTCAGGCGTCGATTGCACTACTTTTTGCTGCAGCACTGCTCTTTGTCTCGTCGCGTATGAATGGTCGTCTTAGCGCGCTGATGCTGCCCGGTGCCGCAATAGTGCTGCCCACCGGCTCTCTTGCAGTTCATGCGCAGATATTAGCTGGCGCAGATCTCTGGCTCGGGTGGATGCCTGCGGCAGTATTCGCCGTGCTAGCTAGTGGCCTGCTGTTTGTCCTAGAGCAAGCACGCACGCGCAGCCAAAGAGACCGAGTGTTCAATAATTTGGCGAGCTATCTTCCGAGCCAAGTCGCGGAGGAAATCGCTTACAGTTTACCGAGTTCGACTATCGTTGCAGAGCGTCGCGACTTTACGCTTTTGAGCGCAGATTTGCGTAATTTCTCGGCGTTTAGCGAAGCAAAATCGCCAGAAGAATCAGCAGCAGTGCTGCATTATTTCTTTCAAAAGGCAGCCGCAATTATCGAAGCGCATGGCGGTCGAGTGCATGAATACAAAGGCGATAGTCTACTAGCGCTGTGGGACTCGCAAGAGGCGCCAGTAGCACTGAAAGCATTGAATGCAGCGAAAAAAATGAGTGCCGAGATTGATCACATTTCGTTAAGCGCCAACACGCCTTACGGACTAGAGCCTCTCGCACTTGGCATAGGAATCGAACAAGGTGCAGCGCTAATTGGTTCAATAGGCCCCGCAAATCGACGGACACATACATTGCTTGGTGACACGGTGACCATTGCATTGCGTATACAAGAAATGACCGCCGAACTCGCACAGCCTATTTTACTGGGTGAGCGTGCTGCCCGTCAGTTAGACGCCGAATTGCTTCAGTCGCAAGGAAGTTATTTGCTGCAAGGACTGACCATTCCGCATGTACTCTTCGCGCCACAACCCGATGTAAGCACGCTAACCTCATTGACCGAGTCTTTTGGGGATCAAGAACAAGGCGCAGACACACAGCCTAGGCTGCGAGTACTCGCTGGCGGCCGCAGCTCATAGTTCTATCCGCCTTTGGGCGGGTACTCATCAGGAAAACTTTCCAACTCTGTTACCTTACTAGCATATTGGCTGTGTTAGTCTTGTACTTGTTCAGCCCTAAAAAATAAGATTGTATTTTCTGCGAGTTAGTTAAACGCATGCTGCCAAACCTGGTTACAACAGTGAGCCAATTACGAAGTAGGTTCACCCCAATGCTTGCAGTGGGCATTTTTGTCTGTGGCCTAGTCTTAGCCAGCCAAGTCTCCGCACAAGAAGACAATAGCCAAGAGTGCCCTAACCTCGCCGTTTTCTATCCCGCCGTTTACTTTGCTAACAATCCACTCACTGCGCAAACGTCACCCGACGCGTCACCCGACGAAAACGCCCGTGAGCAAGCACAGTGGACACAGTTGGCTGCGACGCTTGCCGGCATTCAAGCGAGTTGTTTACGCTCATCGGAATACTATGCGCTCTTGGGCGCCGCTCAGCTTAACAGCGCGCAGTTAGAGTCTGCGTCTGAGTCGCTCGAACGAGCGCTTCTGCTTGATCCCAACAATGGCGCCGCACAAATCGACTTCGCCTCGGCGCTTTTTGCCTCGGGACAGCTTTTCCCCGCTCTGCAACTTAACGACGCGCTACTCGCGCGCGCTGATTTGCCCGAAGAACTGCGTGAAACACTGATTAGTCGCGATAAAGAATGGCGAAGAAACACGCGCCAGCATACCCTCCAGTTCGATCTTTTAGGGGGCTATGACAACAATCTTAACGGTGCGCCTGGCTCGGAACAGATCACGCTGACACTTTCAGGCGAACCGGTGCTTCTGAACCTGAATAATGATCTTCAACTGCAAGAAGGCGCATTCGCAAATATTCGACTCAGTAGCCGGCAACAAAAACTCAATGCCAACGATCAGCGCAGTTGGACTAACGAGGTAAAAGGCCGCCTGAGTCAAGACACGACATCAGATCTGCTCCAGTTTGATACGCGATACTCACTTATCAAGCCGACACGGCGCAGGACAATGCAGTGGGAAGTGGGTGCAAGCTCACTGTTCTTCGGCGGAAGCGCCCTCTACACAGCGGCTCAGACTCGATTTCGCTACCAACCAAACTCCCAAAGGCAGTGCGCACCAGTCTACGAAATAGCGAGTCAATATCAGCGATTCCACAGCCAGGTAGCGCTCGACGCGTGGGAAAGCAAAGCAACTCTTGGTGCTAACTGCGTCGCGGCCACCAAATCAGGCGCTGTTATTCGCTACGGATTCGACGGTGGCTATATCTCGAATAAAGCCTTGGATACACGGCGCCCAGGGGATGACCGCGACGGCTGGCAAGTTAACGCACGAGTACAGCGAGCAATGTTTGGAGGCGAGCTTACTGCGCAGGCGAGTTATACAAAGTTGAACGACGATGAGGGATACAGCCCGATTCTTGCCAATGGTGCGTCGCGGTGGCAAGAAAGAAATCAGGTTCTGATACAACACCGAACGCCACTTAGGGTGGGCAACAAGAATGCTCTATTCATGGTTAATCTCTACCATCAGGATCAGGCGAGTAATATCGAGCTTTTCGAGCTAACCGATACCGCCATCGAACTTGGCATCAGTATAGCTCTTTAAGTAATTGTAATTATTCAATTTAATTAAAATTACTTGCTGCTAGTTGATTTTTTTGCCAACCCATCGACCAACAACCAATCCTGACAGAACACGCAAAATCCGTTCACTTCACTTTATCGCCACCAATCTGTGACACTGCGTGCAAAACACCACAGGCAAATTCAGAATAAAAACCTCAACTTACGCGCCCGACTCCAAGTATTACTTTGATACAAAAAGTTGAACTTAGGCTCAAGTTTTAGTATTATCGCTCCGATATCTGGTTGCGGTTGTGGGTTCTATCGACCTCAGGCCTGATGTAACGGCGTTTTCCGACTAATTCGCGAGTGTGTGTGACTTGAATCACAGGCCCTGGCGCAGAGGTTGGCTTATGCTTGTTTCAACGATGGAATACCGCCGGCCTAACTTTGTGGGACGGGCCGGTCGCAATCGTAAACGTTTATAATTTGAAATCGATCTCAAGGAGATACACCACAATGGCTTTTATTACAGCTGAAACACGAAGCAGCATCGTCGAATTAGCGATGGGCATGCTTAACCAAGCACCAAGCACAACTCTTTTAAGCACGCTGATAGAGAAATCAACTTCGGGTTCTTCAACTCAAGACCTCGCTGACTATATCGCTACAACCGATGCTTTCACTGCTGAATACCCAGCGACGCAAACTGCGCGCGAATTCGCTACTGAAATGTTCGGCAAGCTCATCACTGGTGGAACGCTAACCGCAGACATCAATACTGCGGTCATCGATCTCCTCGAAGGCCTGCTGATTGCAGGAACTACGAAAGCCCAGGGCTTCGTTGCCGTAATCGAGTTCTTAGCTAATCCCGCTAACGCTGACCACGCTGACCTCGGCGACATCGCGCAGTCTTTCCAGAACCGCGCTGACGCAGCAGAATACTTTGTTGTAACCAAGGAACTTGGTGGGTCAACTGACGCAGAGCTCGCAGCAGCGATTGCTTCTGTAACTAGCGACGCAGCAACACTTACAGCTGCAAACACAGCTGCTGATGCTACTGCATCTGTCGAAGAAGTTGTTGCTGGCCAGACTTTTACGCTCACTACTGGTGTGGATGCCATCACAGGTTCAGCGGGTAGCGACACTTTCAACGGTGTGGTACAGGCTAATGGTTTGACTGGTTCGACCACCTCACCTGGTGACGTCGTAACTGGCGGGGCAGGTACAGATACACTCAGTATATCTGTCGCTGGCGATGGAACTAACGCCGGATATACACTGCAGGCGGTGCAATCCAACGCGGTAGAAAACATCCATGTGACAAACTTTGACACCAACGCGACGGGCACAACTACTGTAGACACCTCGCTGATGTCAGGTGTTGAGAGCGTAGGAATTGCAGCTTCTAGCGCTACTGGTGCTACAACTTTTAGCAACTTGACCGCTATTAAAGACGCGAAGATGATGAACGGCAGCGCCGACCTCACACTGACATACGTTGCAGGTACTACAGGTACTGCAGACGTGCAAAATCTTGCCGTGAGCGCAGTATCAGCCGGCACGTTTAGCGCGAATGGCGTTGAGACTGTCGCGGTAACAAGTTCGCTTACAGCCAACAAGCTAACCAACATCACAGGCAGCTCGCTCAAGGCGATCACCGTGGCTGGCGACCAAAACTTCACTATGACCGGTGCCTCTACTGTCAAAGGTATTGATACCTCAGCGAACACTGGTAAAGCATCATTAGTCCTTGGTGCAGCTACTCACACAGTAACTACCGGCGCTGGCGACGACACGGTCGATATCGGCGCTAACTTAAATTATCTTGACAAAATCCAAGGTGGAGAAGGCACAGATACGATCAAGGTTACTTCAGCCACCGCAGTATTTGCTGGTGCGTCTTCTGCAATTGACCTTGAAGAGTTTACGCAGTCAGGCGGTTTCGAAATAATCGATCTGTCAGCGACAGGCGGCGACCTCGGTAGTGGCGGTACAGCTGGTGTAGAGCTCGCCTATTTACCAGACGTCACGAAAGTAGTGGCAGATTCGCACGTTCGCGTTGTTGATCTTAACGCCTCGACTATCGGTGGTGCTGCTGGCATAACATTCGTTTTGAACGGCACCACCTACACCACAGCTACCCCTGCGGCCGGTACCGCAGCAGCAGGCGCAGCCGCAGTAGCAGCTACGATTGACGCGCTTACGGGCTTCACAGCGGCAGTTACGAATACAGACGATGTTACAATAACTCGAACTGGTTCAGGCTCTGTCATTAACATTGGCACCTTCGGTGGTGACCTTTCCGGTACAGCCCCGACCATAGACGCAGTGGGTAATGTCGTACTTACCAAGATGGATGATGAAGTCGTCGACATCTACACTGCCGGCTCTGTGTCAGCGCGCTTAACTGATTCGAGCGGCACGTCTGACTCTATGACAGTTAACCTGAAATCTAACCTAGCAGACAGGTCTTTGGCTCAAACTGTTGACACTCTTGACGTTGCGGGCACTATCGAAACGCTCAACTTAGATGCAACGGGCATGAAGACAGGGGTCGGTGCCTTGGCCATACAGAAGACGCTGACTACCCTGACAGCTGACAATGCATTGACCACGTTGAATCTGACGGGTTCTGACAAGCTGACTATTGGTACTATCACAGCGGGCAAGTTAGCTACAATTGATGCGTCAGCCACGACTGGTGATGTGTCCATTCCTAGCAACAGTGGTACTAACATCGCGCAAACCATCACTATGGGTTCAGGCAACGACACTCTCGTAATGGGAGCTCAGTTGTCAGCTGCGGACGTGATCGACATGGGTGCAAATAAAGTGGCCACCGCCACAGGCGCGCTCGGTTCAGACACTCTTACGGCTACTGGTAACCAAGGTACTACGGTCGCCTCTGCAGCGCTAAATCTTTCAAACGTTGAGAAAGTGCAGCTATCCGTAGGTGGAGCAGCGGCGTCGTACATCGACGGCTCAAAGCTTACGAATGTCGGCGAGATTGCGTTTAGCTCTACAGCGGGCCCGGCTACCTTTACCAACATGCCTGCTGGTACAGCGATTGGCTTGGGCATCGCAGATGTCGAGGGTAACGCGACGATCACTTACGCTCTGGCCGACGCAACAGGTACAGAAGACGCATTAAGCCTAAACTACTCTGATACGTTGAACGCCGGATCAAGCAACACTTTGGTAACTGCTGGTATAGAAACTCTCAATGTCTCTGCGGAGAAAGCGGGATCAAATACTTCTACACTCGTCAACACTGCCATGACTGCGTCGACTATTAATGTGACAGCAGGTGTTGCCACGAACACAGTCGCCCTAGGAACACTCAACAAGGCGACAACGTCAGTGGTAAATACTGGCAAAAGTATCGTGACGTTCACTTCGGCGACTGGTGTGGCAATGGACGCCACAGCTTCTGCTGCCGTGATAAACAACATCACATTGTCTACTAAAGCTGACACTGTAACTCTGTCAGGCGTCCTCGGATCGACTACGCAAATCATCAATGGTGGTGGTGGAACAGGAGTAGATACTCTAAATACGCCAGTCACGGCGACAGATACTGACTTCGCAACGGTAACTGGGTTTGAAGTAATCAACCTCACTGTTCCCGCAGCTACGGCGACTGGCTTTGACAATGCCGCCGAGGATACCGGCTTAAATCAGGCCGCTCTCGTCAACATCCTAGGTGGCAACTCTGCGAGCTCATTTACTATTGCCGGAGCTGAGTTTACTGACGGCCGAGCTGCTGCAACAGCGTTGACCGTTGACGCCAGCACTTTCGCAGGATCAATTGCTATCCAGTTTGCTTCTGACGCCTTGGATATGTTCACTACTGTAAAAGGTGGAGCGTCAGCAAGCGATGCCGTCAGCACGATAATTAATGCTGTAGCAAGCGCTACGGTTGGTAATAATCCCACTATGTCCGGTGTCGAAACACTGACAGTAACCTCAACGGACACAGTCACGACTGCAGCAATGAATCTCGCTAAAGTCACGGGCCTTACAAAGCTGAATGCGACATTCACTGGTGCTACTGCAGATGGTATGGCAATTACTGGACTTGCTGCTGGTGTACCAGTTTACGCCAACAGTAACGTTACAGCTGACAAGCTAGTACTGGGGCTAGCTAGCTCAAAAGGCCTAGCCGACGCACTCAGCGTTGTCATAATGGGCAACACAGGCGTGTTGGACTTAGATGCCGCGGGTATCGAGACTCTTAACCTAGTCACTGGTCTCGCTGGCGGTATAATTGATCTGGCAGGTGTCGCTCCGACCGCTACTGGCGCGACAACAGTCAACATCTCAGGTGCTGCTGGCTTCACGCTAAACGCAATCAATACTGGCATTACTAATATCAACGGTAGCTCTATGGGTGGTGCGTTAACCGTCGCTGCCGCACAGCGCGACTCGGATGCTATTACTATTACAGGCGGCGTAAACTCAGATAGTATCGCGATGGAGAGCGCGGGTGACGTGCTCGACGGTGGGGCTCAGCCTATTGGCGGCCAAGACACACTGACGATCAACTTCGCGTCAATTATGGGAGGTATTACTGTAGACCTAAGCGCAGCCGACCAGATCCCACTCATGGACGGTAGCCCGAATACGGCTATCCAGACAGGTTTTGAGGATGTCGACTTATCAAGCTATACGAACGCTGGAGCTGTAGTTACAGGTACTGCTACGGGTAGCACCATCGTTGGTACGGCGTCAGCAGACCGAATCACTGGCGGTAAGTCAGCTGATAATATTACGGGTGGTGCTGGTGGTGACCAAATCAACGGTGCTGGTGGTAACGATACGATTGTCTACAAACTGACAGCTGACTTGTTCTCCGGCCAGGCGCTCGTTGACTCATCGTTAGTAGGTGGAACGGGCACGGATATCCTGGAAGTTGGTACATCGGGAACAGCCTTTGCCATTGCGGCAAACGACGCTTGGACGGGCGCTACAACAGTAGAGACTATAAAATCAGTCGCTAATACTGTGGCAGTGACGATTGACCTGGACGTTACAGCTTATGCTGCTGGTATACGCACAGTTGACACCTCTCTTGCTGATAGTGGCAATAACGGTTCCAACATTATCGATGCCAGTGAATTTACTGGTACCGCCTCGCTAACACTGATTGGTCCTGATGGTACCGGCTCGTCGGCCATAACAGGCGGCGCGGGTGATGATACAATCACAGGCGGTGCCGGCATTGACACAATCATTGGTGGCGCAGGCGTCGATACAATCACAGGCGGCGCTGGTGCCGATGTTATCGATCAGACATACACGGACATTGATACTACCGCTGGTGCAGTCACTGATATCATTATAGGGTTTGCAACTGGTTCAGACACGATAAAAACCGGAACGGCTGGTGGCGGCGCTACCTATTTGGAAGCCGGCGCAGCGGTTGCAGATCTAGCTACGCTACTAACCGCCGCGGGCACAGGTCTGGATGGAACCGTCAAGATCTACGTCGGTCAAGTAGGTGCTGATTCGTACGCCGTATTGGATGACGATGGAACTGGATATTCTTCTGTGATCAAACTTTCGGGTGTTGCTTTAACAGCTGTAGCCGCGACTGACTTCGTCGTCTAAACAGACCTAATAAAAAGGCTAAACTCCTTCTATTAGATCTCTTTTAGTAGGCCAAGAGCTAAAACCAAAAAAGCCAACTCTTAACGGGGTTGGCTTTTTTTGTGCGTGGGTGTTTTGTAGTATGCGGATGGATCGCGCGTTGGTTGGTTTTGAGATAACATAAGATCTAACGAAGCAGCCAAAAATAGGGGACAAGACATGGCGACAATCACCATAGACGGTAAAGAGTACGACGTAGACACACTCTCAGACGAGACCAAAGCCCAGCTAGGCAGCTTACAATACGTAGACTCAGAGCTCGCACGACTTCAGGCCCAAGCGGCCACTTTGCAAACAGCGAGAATCGCTTACGGACGAGCACTAAAGCAGATACTGGAAGAGGGTGAGGCTCCTGAAGAAGACGAAGTCAGTATTGAAGGACTAGGAGACTCGATTTAGTTCAATGACTAGTAAGAAGACTTAGAGGATCACTGGGTTCACTACTACTTCGGATAAACTTGTTGTTACGATTGCGACGTTCGATGGAGCTGTAGGTGGTACGCCGTTCGCTACTATTGGCGCAGGTGCTACTGCAGGTGCCGAGTTCGCGACGGTAGCTAACGCGGCAGCCCTAGCAACAAGTGGTACGGTCGCCGGCGCTACTGACGCTCAAGGTATCATCCACTTACAAGACACAGGTGACATTTATCTAAACGCCGATGGTGCTACCGCTGGTGGTCTTATTCTTATCGGCAACATTGGCGCGGCGTCTACGCTAGCCGCCACTGACTTTACGCTTGTTTAACAAAAGCTAAGTAACACCAAGAATAGACAGCATGATAAGGTTTTTTATACCCCCCGCTGGATCGAAGAGGGCTTTGCGGAGTTCGCTGCACATTTCCTGATGCAGCAGTATGATCCTAGCGGACCCGAGAGGAAAAATATCATTACCATGCTAGATCTCTTGCTTTATGGCATTGAAGTCTCTACGTTGCGTGGAGATGTGATCAGCCTAAGTGACTACGAATATGAAACAAAAATAGACCTGGTCAACTCAGAGAACAACCCTACAGGCACTCCGCGCAATATTCGGGGGGTCTTCGATTTAGGTGAATGGGCAGCGATTTATCTCTGGAATAGAGACCCCAAGAATCTCCAAGGTATTTTGGTAGACTATTGGAAAAATTGGGGCGAGCAAGAGAACGCGCATCCTCGGCAAGGATGGAAATATTCTTTTGAGAAGACCTTTGGTCTATCTATCGAAGATTTTTATGTTGAATTCGATGCATTCATGAAGAAACCCCGAGATGAGATCCTCGCTATACTCAAGACTAACGAGCAAGTAAGCGCAGCGACTTTTACTCCGGCGTCGCGTTAACAGGCAGATCGGACCGTTTGATCTAGCGATCACCCCTAATTCCTATACCTGTTAGAATTAACGGGGTCAGACTGAACCTACCCCTTAACAGAGTACGCCCATGCCCAACATCATCCTAGGCCTCGCCGGCGCTATTGGCCACGACCCAGCCGCCGCGCTGTATGTCGACGGCGAGCTTGTTGCGGCCTGCGAAGAGGAGCGCTTCGTTCGGCGCAAACACGCGCGCGACGAAGCGCCTTACCTTGCCGCTCGCGCCTGTTTGCAGATGGGCGGTGTGCGCGGGCAAGATGTTACGCAGGTCGCGATTCCTTTTGCGCCAATAAGCTTATTCACGAAAGCGCGCTGGCACTATGCTTATCGGCATTGGTACGCCCCCGACCGCGCGATCGACAGTGTGCTCAATGGCAATCGTCGCTATCGCCGTTATCGCCGTGACCTGTCGAGCCTTCTCGACAAACTGCATATTCCGGCCGCAACGTCGCGGGTCGTGCCTGTTCAGCATCAGCTCGCGCACGTGGCAAGTGCAACACTGATTAATCCGCAAGCAGGTCGCACTCCACTATTCTGCAGCGATGCGAAAGGCGAGTATTCGGCACTATTTTTAGGTTATGCCGAGGCAGGAAAAATTGTCCGCGTAAAGGAATTCTATAACCCCGATTCTCTCGCGGGCATGTATGCGGCGCTAACCGATTACTTAGGTTTTGAAGCGCTCGACGGCGAGTTCAAAGTGATGGGTATCGCCCCGTTTGGCGATCCTGATAAATACGATCTTACCTCGCTCGCAAAATTCAACGGTCGTCGCCTCAAGATCAATAATCACTTGGTAGGCACAGTGGGGATCCGTCGTTACAAGGCGCAGTCGAAGGGACATTATTTCAGCCGGCAGCTGGTAGAAATGCTAGGCCCGCGCAGAGTAGGAAACTTAATCGATGACCCTTATGTACATTACTCGGCCGCTATTCAGGCACTGTACGAAAATCTCGCGGTTAAAATAGTGAAAAGCTATTTAGGCGACATGATTCACGAAACCGGTCGTCTCGCGGTGGCCGGTACAAGCTCGCTGAATATTAGGCTTAACCAAAAGCTCGGCGAGA
>Ga0209199_1005225_pt1 | contig 11450 bp, 9 predicted proteins | sample COGITO_mtgs_1105_7_FD_184805 | JGI IMG/M metagenome (GOLD analysis project Ga0209199, IMG submission 184805) | Pelagic marine microbial communities from North Sea - COGITO_mtgs_110523 (SPAdes) (version 2) | ecosystem: Environmental > Aquatic > Marine > Epipelagic ...
CTTTGGAGTAAATTGATAAAGGGTGGTCACTCCAAAGAACCAAATCGGCATCTTTTCCAACTTTGATACTTCCAACTCTGTCGTCGATATGAAGTAATTTAGCAGGGTTGAGAGTGACCATTTTCCAAGCATCTTCTTCAGATGTGCCTCCGTATTTCACTGCTTTGGCAGCTTCTTGGTTGAGTCGTCTGGACATTTCGGCATCATCACTATTGATCGCAGTTACAATCCCCATCGTATTTAAAATAGAGGCATTATAGGGAATGGCGTCATTGACTTCATATTTATACGCCCACCAATCACTAAAGGTCGAAGCACCTGCGCCATGCGCTTTCATCTTGTCGGCGACTTTATAGCCTTCTAAAATGTGGGTAAATGTGTTAATATTAAAATCAAATTGATCTGCGACTTTCATCAACATATTAATCTCACTTTGGATGTAGGAGTGACAACTAATAAAACGTTCCTTGTTTAAAATTTCTGAAAGCACTTCCATTTCGGTGTCTTTTCTATAAGGTTTTCCGCTTTTCTTTAGAGCATCGTACGTTTTTGCTCTTGTGAAATAATCAATATAAAGCTGTTCTACACCCATACGTGTTTGTGGAAAACGGCTGTAGCTTTCCCAATTTGAATGTTTGACATTTTCTCCGAGCGCGAATTTTATAAACTTGGGCGTGTCTTTATAGATTAAATTTTTTGCAGATTCTCCCCATTTCAATTTGATAAGTGCTGAACGCCCTCCAATCGGATTGGCAGATCCATGTAAAATCTGAATTGAAGTGACACCACCAGCAAGGTTTCTATAGATATCTACATCATCGGCATCAATAACATCTTCGATACTTACTTCAGCAGAGGAGTTTTGCCCGCCTTCATTGATACTTGCTGCGGCAATATGCGAATGTTCATCCACGATTCCAGCAGTTAAATGCTTTCCTGTGGCATCGACCACTGTCGCTTTTGAGTTCTTAAGATTGGTTCCGATTTTTGATACACGTCCATCTTTTACGAGCACATCCGTATTTTCGAGGATTCCATCGGATTCATTGGTCCATACGGTTGCATTTTTAAATAGTATTGTTTCGGCTTGAGGGAGTTCTGTAAATCCATAAGCCCCATTTGGATAACTAACAGGCAGTAGTTTCGGCGTTATTGAGACCTTTTCTTTTTTAGTTTTTTCGTCTTTTTCAGTTTGAGTACTGCTGCGTATTATTTCTATGGAAGGGGATGTTCCATCTATTAAAGTGGCAGTTCCTGTGATGTTTTCCGCATCCAAATAAATTTTTGCATTCACCCGAATAAAGTTTTGTTGCGTGGTGTCTTTAGCAGAGAACATTAAATGCATCCAATCATTTTTGTATTTTAAACTGCTGCTTAACTTCAAAGAATCCGAAGTGATCTCTGTTTTAAGTTTACTCAGGGTTCCTTTAATTTTAAGGTCATAAGAGTCATTGTTAATTGTGAAACTGTAGTTTCCTCTAATGTCTTTCTTTGACAAATCTTCAAACACGGTTCTTGAACCGTTCACCCAATTTTCATAAAGTGTGGTTTTATCCTCAAAAACATCCCCAGAAGTAATCAAGAAATTTGCATAGCTCCCCACATTCAAATTCCCAAGTTTTGAATTTCCTAAAATTTGAGCGGGTTGTGTGGTCAAAGCTTCCAAGGCAGTGACTTTATCTAAGCCATAATCAATTGCTTTTTTAAGATTCGCTTTAAAGTCTTTCATGGATTTAAGTCCTTTTGTTGTAAACGCAAAAGCCACCCCATTGACATCCAAAGCCATTGGGTTTCCAGGGCGTTGGTTCCATTCTTTCATTGCTTCTAGCTCAAGAGAATTGGTTAAAAAAGTATTTTCAACGTCGTAGGCTTTCGGAAAGTTTAACGGAAGGATAAACGTTGCTTGCGTTTTTTTGATTTCATTGATGCGTTCATATTCATCACCCCCCCCTAAGATCACATATTGAACACCAAATTCATCGCCAACAGTATCGGCACGTAGGGCATTGGCTCTGCTGCCAGCTGCTATAATTTGAATTTGATTTTTGTTCTGGTTGAACGCTTCAATCGAACGGTCTTTGGTTTGGACGTTTCCTTTTGCATACCAATCGGCATCGTAATACAATTGTCTCAACAAGGCCATTGTTCCCATAATAGAGGAGGGGTAGGATTGCCGTGAACGTACACTTTTTGAAAAGGATATGTACTGTGCCGATTGATCTGATAAGATGCGTTGGGAATCACTGCCTTTGGAATCTAAAGCGACTAAAGCCCCGGTTCCACGGACGACCCCATCTTGCAAGTGAGTATTGACGACTCCAAAACCGGCTTCTAATAATGTCTTCGCAGCTTTTTTGTCGTATTTAAAATGATCGATGGCGTTTTGCTCTGGTCGCACGTGGTCGTTCCAGTAAAAGCCTTCACGGCTGGCGCTGTAGACTGGCGAGCGACTTCCGTCACTTTTTCGTTTTGGTTTTTCAACTCCAAAATCAGAGTAAAGATCAATAAATGAGGGGTATATTGATTTGCCTTTTATATCTATGATCACAGTGTTTTTAGGGAGTACAACATTAGCCCCTACGTTTATCACCTTTCCTTCTTGAATTAACAGGGTACCGTTTTCGATACTTTCGGAAGGGGTTATGAAAATTTTCGCATTGGTAATTGCCGTGAAATTTGTGTTTTTAGATTTCACTCCGTCGTTCTTTGGAAAATAATCTTGAGCGGATAAAGCGAATGCCCCGAAGAAACTCCAAAGGAGAATTAATTTTTTCATTAGGATATAGAATTAAGTTAGCGTCTCAATGTACTTATAAACTTTTATAGAGAACTTAAAATTAGTAAATTTTTAAGTTTTTGAAGGTGTTTTTAGGATGATAAATTTTCAATACACTTTTCTCTGATGTGCCAGATTTGCTCAAAATTAAATTTTGAGTTGGTGTCTTTTAACCAGTTTTTTATAAAAGCTTTGTGATATGCAACTTTAAAATCTATGACTTGCTGGGGTTGAATGTCTATTTCTTGAATGAGGTCTTTTTCGATGTGTTTGAATTCAGAATTTTTTGTAGTTAAATCTGTTCGGATGCCATTGATTTTTAAATAACAGTGCGCCTCAGGAATGTATTCAATCGAATTTTTGATTAATTCGGTTCCTATTTTCGGAGTGTTTAATTGAGTCATTCGATACATCCCGAGTAGTAAGTTGATGTTTGGAATTTTATTTAAATCTGCCATACTTTTTAGAAAGGCGTGTTTTGAAATCGTATTTCCATCCTCTTTTGTTGTAAATGATGGTAATTTAGAAACCATAAATGACTACGATTATCTTTGGGACTTTTTAAGCGGTCTTACAGAAGATGATACGTTTGTGGTTTCTTATCCTATCACAGTTGAGTTTGAAGATGGTTCTCAGCAAACAGCTAATAGTGATGAAGAACTTGCTGCTCTATATGAGGATTGTGAGTAAAAATATTGGCAAGTATATTTAACTTAACATAAAAATCATTTTTTTTATTACGTGTGTTTTACAATTAAATATTTATTAAATTGCTGATTATTAAAAATTAATTAACCATAAACATTTAAGAATGAAAAATTTATTAAAATTATCACTTGTTTTTTTGCTTCTATTTAGTGCTTGTAGCAAAGACAATAATGAAGAGGTTATAGCTGAAGTTGAAGAGATTGAAGAAGGTGTTTCTACGGAATTAATGACAAACTTATTTAATAGCGCCAGAACAGCTACAACTTCAAATCAAGAATCTGATTATGTCGATGACGGGGAGTGTTTTATTATAAATTATCCTTACAATGTTTCTGATGGACAAACAAGTACAACTTTAAATAGTGATGAGGAATTATTAACTTTCTTAGAAACTCTTACAGAAGAATCAGAGGTTTATATCGAAGTACCTTTCGACGTTACCTTAGCAGACGGATCTCAGCAAACCATTTCTACATACGAAGAGCTTGAAGAGTTATTTGAAGATTGTTATGATTTTGATGATGACGACGATAATGATTATGAAGAAGAATGTTTTGAATTGAATTACCCTCTAACCGCTCTTGATTATGACGGAAATGAAGTAGTTGTAAATTCTGAACAAGATTTGTATAATTTTGAATTTGTAGGATTTGTATATCCAATCTCAGTGACTTTAACGGATGGAACACAGGCAACTGTAAACAGTCCTCAAGAATTTGATACTCTTTATAACGATTGTTATGACATTGAAGATTGTGATGACTGTGAAGAGCAATGTTTTGAAATTGTATTTCCATTCTCTTTGGTTTCAGGCAACGGAACTGTAGAAACCTTTAATGGTTACGATGGACTTATGGAGTTTTTAAGTCAGCTTACAGAAGAAGATTCTTTCATGATTTCTTACCCCATCACAGTTGAGTTTGAAGATGGTACTCAGCAAACTGCTAACAGTGACGAAGAGCTTGACGCTCTGTATGAAAGTTGTGAGTAAACAATAATACTTTACATTTTAAACAAAATAGCTTGGGTCGTTTGATTCAAGCTATTTTTTTTGGGTAGGTGTGTGTGATTTTATAAGTTTAATCAACGTATTTAGATATTAAAAAGCGGCGAGAAGTTTTCAGTACAGTGATTATCGGAGCTAACACACCTGATTTAATCATAATGAAATCTACATTTTATAATTCTGATTTCATCCTCACGAACTTGATAAATTAAACGGAGTTCTTCATTAATTCTCCGCGACCAAAATCCACGATAGTTATGTTTTAAAGGCTCTGGTTTTCCAAGCCCTTCGTAGGGGTGTTTAGTAATATCTTTGATCAATAAGTTGATTCGTTTGAGCATTTTTTTGTCAATTTTTTGCCAATACAAATAATCTTCCCAGGATTCGTCTACAAATAGATACTTCATTATTCAATAAGTTCTATAGCGAATGTGTCTTCTTTTTTAAATTTTTCAATTGCAGCATCCAATCGCGCTTTATTTTTATCAGAACTCATCTCGTATTGAGTCGTCACAAGGGCGTTGTATTCTTCCAATGAAATCACCACAACACCAGAGTTTTTCCCTCTATTGATAATTAATGTCTCAAAATTTTCAGTGACTTTGCTGAAGTACTCCTTAATATCTTTTCTGAAATCAGAGATGGTTGCTGTAATCATAATGTTGTTTTATTTGTACAAATATATGTACAAAATATGACATTTTAAAACAGTCGTAAACTTTTGTCTAAAATATAAAAATCTGTCATTCTGAACCTACCTACCGTCAGGAAGTCCTGCCTGACTGTAGGCAGGTTTATTTCAGAATCTTAAAGTGTTAAATATTAATAATTATGAGAAGTTGAACTTATTTTTTATGATTTTAATCCTCCAAATAATCCTCCAAATAATCCACCAAAAGCGCCACCACATAGCTATAACTCTCAATGCCTTTGACTTGGTTGTTTGCCTTTAAGAAATGGCTGTAAAACCCTTTAAAAAGAGGTTCCAACGGGTTGTTGTAAGCACTCCAGAACTCAAACGCTTCCTGATAATCTTCTAAGATACCAGGGTTGATCGTGCATAAAACAGAGTCGTAGGCATCCGGATCCCTTTTAGATAATTCTATTAAACAATAGCGCAACGCAAATTTATAACCTGCATAGTTGAAATATGGGTTTTCATTATGGATGCTCGCCAAAAATCCAATAAAATTAGCTTCGTTCTCTGCCGCATAGCCCAACTGATGCGCTTGTTCGTGCGCAATGGTCGTCGGCATAGAATTGGCAGGCATCACAGCATTGATGTGCGCTTCTAGGGTTAACGGATTCACATAACCACTAAACCCCATATACGATAAGGGCGTACTAAATAGTGATTTTTTACTGTTTTTGCCGTCGTGTTTAAAATTTGGATACACCTTTTCTAATTGAGAATAGCCTGTTTGACTGATTTCGGTCAGTTCAGAAAAGGCATAAGGGAGGGGCGTTTTTAATAAAGAATCTTGGGTGATCGCAAAGTGAAGTCTATTCGTTTTTTTAACCAGTTGGTTGGTAACCGATTTTAATTGAGCCGTGGTATATTTTGGATTTAAATTGAGTGTCGTATGCAAAGGCACTCGGTAATAATTGAACCCCCAACACAAATGAAACATAAAATAAAGAACGGACACAAAAGATAACACATCCAAACCCCACGCTTTGGGCTGTGTTCTGAGACGTTTCCAATTGACAATCGCCCAACGAATCACATAAATAATCAAGGCGATGTACAACAGATCTCCCACAGAAAAGGGAATCCATTTAAAAGCTGTGTTTAGTAGTTTTGAGAGTACAGGAAAAATACCCATACTATAATAGGCCTCGATAAATTCAGGATACTGCTTCGCTACTTTTAGAAGAAAGTATTGAGGCAGCAAACTCAAAGCAAGTATGATTTTCTTTTTTTTAGACATCACTCAAAAGTAATAATTTTAATTTATACTCAATAGATTTAGATTTTCTGGAATTTTGACGATTTTATTTTTTTCTTTATTAAGACAAAATTTCCAAGCATAGCCGTAGCTACGGTTTAAAATTTTAACGCAGAGAAAGGGAAAAAGAAAGAGTGAAAAACCCGAAAAGCTATGTGTATTGAGTATATGATCGGGAAGGAATCCGTACCTTTGTGCAACAAAAAAACACATCTATTATGAGCCAAGACATACGTGAACTGGAACCCAAAGCAGTTTGGAACAAATTTGCAGATTTGAATGCCGTGCCCCGTCCCTCTAAAAAAGAAGAACGCATCATTGCATTTATGAAAGATTTTGGGAAAAATCTAAACCTTGAAACAGTAGAAGATACCGTAGGAAATGTCATCATCAAAAAACCAGCTACTGCAGGCATGGAAGACCGAAAAGCCATAGTCATGCAATCGCATTTAGACATGGTGCATCAAAAGAATAGCGATACTGATTTTGATTTTTTAACTCAAGGTATTGAGATGATTGTTGATGGAGACTGGGTCAAAGCAAATGGAACGACTCTAGGAGCCGATAACGGCTTAGGAGTTGCAACTATTATGGCTATACTAGAAAGTACCGACATTCCACACCCTGCCATTGAAGCCTTGTTTACGATTGATGAAGAAACAGGTATGACAGGTGCGATGGGTCTAAAAGGAGGCTTGTTAAAAGGAGAAATTCTTTTAAACCTAGATACCGAAGATGACGACGAAATTGGAGTGGGCTGTGCCGGAGGCATTGATGTGACCGCCGTAGGCACATACAACGAAGAACCAACACCTGAAACCAAAATAGGATACTCTATTGAAGTTAAAGGATTGCAAGGTGGCCATTCAGGAATGGACATTCATAAAGGATTCGGAAATGCCAATAAAATCATGAACCGTTTGCTGTTTGATGCCTTTGAAAATTTCGGATTGCGAATTTCTGAAATTGATGGTGGAAGTTTACGCAACGCGATTCCTAGAGAGAGCAAAGCAATTGTTTCTATAGACCTAGTGCAAGAAGACGCTTTTAAGTACGAAATGGGAATGCAAGTTGAATCCATACAAACAGAACTCAAAACATTGGAGCCAGACTTAACGGTTGAGTTTACTAAAATAGACACGCCAAAAGTGATGATGGACTTGGGAGTTCAAGAAGGATTAACCCGTGCCATTTACGCCGCTTGGAATGGCGTGTACCGCATGAGTCCCGACATTCCTGAATTGGTAGAAACGTCTAATAATATAGCACGCGTTATTATCAAAGGGGGGAACGTCAAAATAGGCTGTCTCACACGTTCTTCTGTAGAATCCTCTAAAATGGATTTAGCAATGATGTTGCGTGCAACCTTTGAGCTTATTGGCTGCGAGGTAGAACTATCTGGGGATTACCCAGGATGGGAACCCGACATGGATTCGTCTATTTTGAAAGTATTGAGATCTTTATACGAAAAACTATACAACGAAAAACCACATGTAGCGGCCTGTCATGCCGGTTTAGAATGCGGTCTTTTAGGAACGAATTATCCCGATATGGAAATGATCAGTTTTGGACCGAATATCAGAGGAGCACATTCTCCTGATGAACGCGCTCAGATTTCTTCTGTTCAGAAATTTTGGGTCTTTGTTTTAGAAATTTTAAAAGAGATCCCAAAAGCATAAATGTTCATTTTATTCTATAAAAAAAGCAGCCAATCAGCTGCTTTTTTTGTTTTATTGTAGTTGTAAATTATTCTGCGATTTCCAGCATTTCAATAATAAATATCAAATCGGTATTCGGTTTGATCGGTCCACGACCTTTTTCTCCGTAAGCAAGATAAGAAGGAAGGTATAAGAATATTTTGCCTCCTACAGACATATCAAACACGCCTTCTTTGAAACCAGGTATCATTTGTGCTTCTGGATCGATTTTCATTGGCATTGCGTTGTAAGCACCTTGCTGTTCTTTTCGGATGTCATAAGTACCATACTTCTCATCAACTGATTTAACGTTGCTGCCAAACAACTTACCATCTGTAAAATAGCCTTCATAATTCAACTTTACAGTCGCACCCGTTCGTGGTTTTGGACCGTTGCCTTTAGTGATGTTATAAACAAGTAAGCCTGAAGTTTGCTGTGTAGCTTTACTCTTATAGGTATCTAATCCAGCGACCATTTCATCAGCAGCAATCTGCATTTTTTCTTCTGCAATTTTTTTAGCCTCTTCCGCTTTTTGTTTTGCATCTTCAAGTTTTTGTAAACGCTTTTCTTCTAATAGAGGAAGTTCTGTGTTCCATGTGTCCACAGCATCAAATCCTTTGGCGCTCATTCCTTGACGAATGATGTTCAATTTTAATATTTTAACGTCTTCCACAGGCTTGTTTGATCCCGGAGTAACTTTAACGTTTGAGATGGTATCAACGATGGCGAAGCCTTTGACCACTTCTCCAAAAACAGAATGTCTGTTATCAAGGTGTGGAGTTGGTTTTTCAGTGATAAAAAACTGGCTACCGTTTGTGGCAGGTCCAGAGTTGGCCATCGATAAAATCCCTGGCTTATCATGTTTTAGACTGTCGTCAAATTCATCACCAAATTTGAATCCTGGACTCCCAGAACCTGTTGCGGTTGGGTCACCACCCTGAATCATAAAGTTGTCAATCACTCTGTGAAACACAGTGCCGTCATAGTATGGCTTCCCTTTTAAAGAATCGGGCAACATAGGGTGAGTCCCATCTGCAAGACCTACAAAATTAGCAACTGTTAATGGCACTTTGTCATAAAACAACTGTATAATGATCGTGTCTTTAGAAGTTACAAATTCGGCAAACATACCTTCGCCTAAATCTGGGTATTTTTCTTGACAACCGGTGGAGCTAATCAGCAATCCTGCTGCAAATAATTGGATAAATAGTTTTGTGAATTTCATTTTTTTTGATTTTTAATTGGGTTTTAAATAGTTTAGGATGTTTTAATTGTTGGTAAGTTTTAATAGAGAAACATCGCAAATCAGCGGTATGTTGCTCCCAATTTTATTGAGATCGCCATAATAGCCATATGCTTTTTGAGAGGGAAATATAAAGGTAACTGATTCGCCCTCTTTCATCAGTTTTAAACCTTCTCTCAATCCAGAAAACAATTCTTGTTGATCGATGTAATAAGTTTGAGTTTCTAATTCTGTATCATTATAAATGACTTGCCCCTCTAAAGTTTTAAGTGCATAGGTGTACTGTACTAAATCGCCAAACTTAGGGGTTTGTGTGTTCGTAGTTGTTTTAGTGTTGTAAGCATACCAAAACCCATATTCTGAAGATTGAAAAGGTTTGTCAGAATCTGTAATGAAAGCCTCAATCTGAGTATATTCTCTATTATTCAATTGCTTATTACGTTCAATCGAAGCATCAATAAATGAGCCCGAATTATTTGAGACAGGACGTCTCGCTTCCGAAGGTTTACAGCTGGAAAAAAGTAAAAATGTGAATATGAATAACAGCCAGTGCTTCATGAATTTAGTTCCGATTTATAGTCAGACAATATACTAATAAATTTTGCAATGGTATCTTCTAAGTTGAGGTTGCTACGTCCACCAGAAGCATTTTTGTGTCCACCACCGTTAAAATGTGTTCTTGCAAAGGTGTTTACGTCAAAAGTACCTTTCGATCGGAATGAGATTTTAATGATGCTTTCTTCTTGATGTTCAATAAATATGACGGCAAATTTAGCACCTTTCAGCGACAAGCCATAATTCACCAAGCCTTCCGTATCTCCTTTTTGAAAATCATGCGCATCCAATTCCTTATTGGTTAAACTAATATAAGATGTTTTAAAATCTTCTAAAAACCTTAAGTTATTCAAGGCACAGCCCATCAGTTGGAGGCGACCAAAACTATTGGTGTCATAGACTGCATTGTGAATATCTGATTTCTCAACTCCAACGTCAATCAAATGTGCAATCACACGGTGGGTGGTACTCGTGGTTAGCGGAAATCGGAACGAAGCAGTATCGGTCATAATACCTGTATATAATGCTTCTCCAATAGCGACATCTATCAGCTCTAAATCACCCATCATTTCGATAAAATGATACACCATTTCGCAAGTCGAACACATACTCACGTCAGAATAGACATAGGTCGCATAATCATCCGGTTGTTGGTGATGATCAATCATAATTTTAATGGCACTTGAATTTTCAATAGGCGTACCCATCGCACCACATCGGTGTAGTGCATTGAAGTCTAAAGTAAAAATAAGATCAGCTTCGGAAATGAGTGCCTCAGAAGCAATAGTGTCTTCTTCATATATAAGAACCTCTTTGGTTCCTGGAATCCATTTCAAAAACTCTGGGTAGTCATTGGGCGCAATCACGGTTGCCGAATGTCCTAATTTTTTAAGGTAGTGTAACAATCCTAAAGTGGAGCCCATAGCATCTCCATCTGGATTTTTATGAGGGACAACGACCACTTTTTTAGGTGTGGATAATATTTTTTTAAGGTCTAAAATTTCTGCTGTATTCATAGCGTGCAAAGATACAATTTTTTAAAATAGTTGGAAGCTCAATTATTTGTAGAAAAACCTTATTTTTGCACAAAATTTATACAAAGACCATGGTAACTAACAAAACGTTTACAATGCTTAAGCCCGATTCTGTTGAGAAAGGGAATATAGGTGGAATCGTAGAAAAAATCACCGCTTCAGGTTTCAGAATCGTAGCGATGAAATTAACACAACTTACAAAGGCAGATGCCGAAGCTTTTTATGCCGTTCATAGTGAGCGTCCATTTTATGGCGAACTGGTAACTTACATGACTCGTGGCCCTATTGTGGCGGCAATTCTTGAAAAGGAAAATGCAGTAGAAGATTTCAGAACTTTAATTGGTGCAACAAATCCAGCAGAAGCTGCAGAAGGAACCATCCGTAATATGTTTGCAGACTCTATTAGCGAAAATGCAGTGCATGGAAGTGACAGTGATGAAAATGCTGCAATTGAAGGCGCTTTCCATTTTTCAGGTAGAGAG
>Ga0209199_1005232_pt1 | contig 11433 bp, 10 predicted proteins | sample COGITO_mtgs_1105_7_FD_184805 | JGI IMG/M metagenome (GOLD analysis project Ga0209199, IMG submission 184805) | Pelagic marine microbial communities from North Sea - COGITO_mtgs_110523 (SPAdes) (version 2) | ecosystem: Environmental > Aquatic > Marine > Epipelagic ...
GGGCACGACACGGGACTCTACAACGCCGCACTCGTATGGAAACTAGCGTTCACCGTTCCATACACCATAAGCACACTCCTTATCTTTATGGAATACGAACAAAAGTGCGATTCAGCATGCATCACTCTACGAGAATTGTGCAACACAGATTGCCCAGTCTTTCAAAACTTTGAAAATAGAGTAAACTTTGTATGGGATCTATGGCTTTACGATTTGACCATGGTGGCATTTGTATTCGTAGTAAGATCGTTTGTTGTGATATACTTTCACATGCGAAGCCTGAAGTTCCATCCCTTTGGCTTGTCAGGCAGATCGGGTCCGTCAGGCACATCGGGTCCGTCGGGCACCCCGGGTACGTCTCCTTCGCCAGAGGAAGAGGCCTTGTTGGGAGTCTGAGCCTCTATGTCGGGATCTTTGAGCAAATCGTCCAGTTTAAACACTGGAACCGCATCAACCATAGGTATATCCACAGGCTCCTCCATAGGAACATCTTGATAATCCGAATCAAACCCGGATTGTACGCCAGACAGAGTAGCCAACGCCAAATACATCACGGAAGCGACACAGGAGGCAAATGCAAGAGCCCGATTAATGGTGTACCTATCGTTGCACACAGAATCGCAACCCCAATACCAACAGTCGTGGTACAATGTCATTTCATCTTCTGAAATTGTAACCTCCCCCCTTGCCGCCTTGAATGCACTGAACAAAACACCTTGTGAACTCTTGTCGTACATCTCCTTGTTCGACCAGTCGATTCGAGCCACCCCGTTCGTATTCCAAACACTAGGAGAGTCCGCAAAATTGTTAAATTTACAATCGCTCGTATTCGAAATCTCCATTTCCGTACGGTACAATACCGTAGGACACACCAAATCACCCTCCGTCCGAGAACATATGCCAATGTCCAAAAACATGCCGGTCTCCGAAACACGGTACATCGCGATAACGATAGATGTCAACGAAAACACAGCATAGTAGATAGTTGCAAACTTTAAAGGACCGCGGTTCGCAATGTTCAACACCTCCAAATAAGGAATAGCTGTCACGGAAGCCAACATCAACACGCCGATTGCCGTGCCCAATTCAATACAAGACAGAATGCCAGACCAATTGTACTGTACAGACGAGTCGGTGAAGATGTTCAGAGGGTAGTCTATAGCGATCGTGTACGCCTCAAGACCAACCATGCCCAGACTAGACAGGCCAGCGATAATTAATACGGATAAAGAACAACCGTTCAACATTTTTTTAATAATTATTCATACTATATACTCGATTATAACTGATTGGCGAACGAGACCTCCAACGCCTTACAGGAGAACGAGACCTCCAACGTTTTCGACGCTTCGCCTTGGGCTTCACAGGTTTCGCCTTAGGCTTTGTAGGTTTATCAAACTTCTTACCATACTCACGCTTCACCTCGACCCTATTATCGCAATTCACCTCTTCCATATCCACACTAAGAGTACATGATATGGAACCAAACTCGGATAGAATACGCTCGCACAGGTCGCTTCCGGACAGAACGGATGTATTCGCGGATAGGGTACGGACTTCAGAAGATCCTTGGAAATGGTATTGGAAGGAATACATCTTATTGACAGATAGGTATATTTATACCGCTTTCAAAACGACTTGTGTTTTTCGTCCCTTTTCCAAAATACGCCAGTCGCAACGCGTGCACTGTATGTTAGAAGTAGAGGACACAAGGTTGATCGCAGAACAGTTCGCACAACGATATTCAACGCCAGACTCTTCCACTTCTTCTATTTTGGGGTCTACCTTGCGCTTACGCGTCTCTTTGCGAGGAACCTGTGTTAATCGGTAGAATGCTAAACCGTCCATTTTGTTTATATAAAAATATATCTATACGTATAAGTAAACTTTAAAAATTTTGATGTGGACCTACTGGACCGTGGACCGTGGACCTACTGGACCTACTGGCCCGACCCTACGTATAACAAGTCCATTCCCTAAAACAATCGCACATTTTTGCTAAACAACCTTTTTTCTTCTTCTCATCCTCCTCTATCTCCTTCAGTATCTCTCTCAGTTTTGCGTCTACCTCTGGATCACCGATCTTTTCGACCATTAGTCTTCTACCTGATGCTATCAATTTTTTTTTCTGTTCATCTGTAAAGGACTGAATAACGCTGTATCGATTCATTGCAAAAAGTCGTGGTTGTCTACCGGACATTTCTATATATGTGAGGATAATATATACAAGTTGAGATCCGAATCGGTCCGTTTTACCTATATTATAATACGTGGGGTATACTATATGGAACAGTATTATCCGGATTGGAACATATTTGGAGTACCCGATAATCAGCACGATGCATTTAGAAGAAGACTAAATCGTATTCTAGTACAAGGTCGCCAAAAAGTTAATATCAGGAAACAGAAATCCTTTGGTAAAGCCATACTCAGCCATGTCAAAGGAATAGATGTAGAATTCTCAAATGAACCTCAACAGAAAGGTACATACGGTCAAGTGGCGCATGGCACCTACAATGGGGAGCAAGTAGTAGTGAAACGATTATTACAATCCAACGAGGCTTCGACATTTATTCTAGAGGCCATCATACAGATCATTTTGCATAACTATACCGAAGCAGAAGACTGTGCAATGAGAGTACCCATAGTATACGCATTTGGAAGGTGTAAATTCCCACGAATAGTAACCCGATTCGGGTCCGTTGGAACGGAAACTGGAACGGAAACAATATCCGCCATGGGTCTGGTCATGCAAGAAATAGATGGAAACCTCATTTCAACGTATAATAGAGTTACATTGGAAACACACCTAACCACGGTCATTGACGGACTAGAACAGCTCCAGACTGATCTATCGTTTGTTCACCGCGATTTGCATGCGGACAATATTATTATACGAGACAATACACCGTATATCATAGACTTTGGAATGGCGTGTATTGGTACCCCTCGCAAAATTGTTCAAAATTATTTCGTTTTCACTACTGGATGCACCAACAAATCACACGATGTATGCTGTCTTATTGTTAATCTGGCCACCTACTGGAACAAGAAGAAGTTACAACCGATAGCGAAGAAAATATGCGATGCCTATAAAAAAGTGGTCACAGAATCGCCATCAAACGAGTTCGACAAGAACAAGACTTTTTATTTTAAAGGCCACCATTGGAAGGATGACATATTCCACTGGTTTTACGTCACACTCCTAGAGGGCATACAACTCGACAAATATGTACCAGAGAAATTACTTAGAAACAAAATAGTATGTAGACTACGATTTTGAGTATAAGTATTTAATACATAACCATAAATGGACCGACTAGCCACATGCATAGCATTCTATTGTATGTTGGTATTCATATTCTTTATGGTCCTATACCAGTACGATGTCGGGCCATATATCATTATAATTACCTTTACATGGCTCATGTTGATATTGATCGTACTATTATGTAAAGAATTGCAACATGCATGGCAACCAACCCCAAACGAACCAAAACCCTTGCGAATTGTGATTGTTAGGGACTATAAAAGCATCGACAATACAACACAACATGGACGAGAAACCGAAAACCAAGACATACAAACAAATGATGGCAGAGATACTCAAGCCCAAACCCAAGAAGGATAAAAAGGTCACAGGCGTAGGCGGCGGTGAGTTTACTAAAGTAGTACAAATATAATTTATAACTTTAAAACCCTATTGGCCTCGGCCTCGTCTAATTTCAACAACCGCTCACTTGTTGCCATAAATTCACTCTTGTTCGATGTACGACCTACCGCATCCACCAAGGCCTTCAACCTCGTATTAAAATGAGAAAAGTAATAGAACACAGAGTACAACTGGTACAGGTCCGCGTCCCCTTCGACATGCTCTGGTACACTCCACAGCCTCTCATGAGTGTAACGCTTCGTTGTCTCGATACTATTTCCAACAACCTTGTCCACCAGAGCGTTGACATGCCAACGGTAGGTGGAATCGTTGGTCCGTAAAAGGTCATACGGACAGGTAGACAGGTCGAAATCGATAAGCTTCACCTCATTGTTGTACGGATTCACCATTATATTGTGAGGATGCAAATCCTTGTGACATGGAATCACAGCAGGATTGTACGAACGAATGCACTCGTTGAACTGTCGGACTGCCCCTACGATGTTAGAGAGTATACGAATGTCCCTGTCCGTACCAGTAGGCGTGTAAGTGAACAGATCCACGCCGCGCACCTTCTCCATTATCATAAATGGCTGCAATCCCTTGTCCGTCTTAACAAACCCGTAGTCGTACACCTTTGGAGACATGGAGTCTGGCAGAATAGAGGCCATAACGATATCACGGATGGATCGGATGTATTTCACCGCGTATTCGTACCTGTGCTTGACGTATTTGTCTCTTTTTACTTGCGCTGTGCCCGTTTTAAAGTATTCGTTGTGGTCTCTGGGCAAGTATGTCTTTAGGATACAGTTGTTTTCTAGTTCGTAGACGCACGCGCCACTCTTCCCCGCTTTGATTTCTTTAATCACTTTGTTATGAATGTCGTTGTATCTGCGCACTGGTGGTTCGTACATGAATGCGGATGTTATGAATGCTTGCATTTGCTGGAACATGTGAGGTATATATATTGTATAATATGTGGTTGGACTGTTTAAAAAAAAATTATTCTTTACGTTGTTTTTACTTTGTTTTTTATTCGTGGGTGAAATGAACCGTGGGACATCCGGTTGGTGCTGTTTTCGTATCGGTTGGGCCACGTTTGAGAGCATAACTCGTCGTTTTTATGTCTGTGAGTGATATTTCCGTGTTGAGTAGGCGTACAGGTAGGTAAATTATATATATGTATATATTATTGACAGAAGCCTGTGTTATTGTTGCATGTTTTGTCACCACAGGATTGTATACATGAGCCTACTCCGGGTATTTCTGTAAGGTTTAGGCCGGGGATACACTGTACAACTTGTAGGTTGGGACACGTTTTGCATGAATCACCATAGAAATCATTGGATAGACATGCTTCACATGCTTGGCCCTTGAATGCACCTAGGCCGCCATATTTGACATCTATATCGCATGTACAGGTGCCTTGTCCTTGTATACCATCGTCGCATCTACCATGCATGTTGCATTGTGATATACCTGAACCACCGGGACAGGAAGAACATTGAGGACCAAATGAACCGGTTGCACATTTTGCACAGTTGGTATCTGTTGCTGTGTTTTTAAGGCATGAACATGTATGTCCTGTCCATGCTGGAAAAGGTGTGATTCCATCTGGTGTACATTCACAAGCAAGACCTATGTATGTATCGGCGGCGTACTGAGCAGCACATGTTCCATGACCGGTACATATTGTGTTTGAATATACTCCATCAAAACCCGGACATGCCTGACAATCTTCACCCAAGTATCCAATCGATCCACATTCACAATGACCATTTCCATGTCTAGCTTCCAGACAACATTGTTTGAATTGACACTCACCCGGAAAACATTCGCCGGAGAATTCACATACTTGTCCGGTGGTCTCGTCGCCAACAACACATAAACCTTTGCAATTGAATGAATCACAATCGTATTTGTCCGAACAGGTGGAACCGTCAGGTGTACATAGAGCGGCATTGTATATATTTTCAAGGTGCCATTGGTTGTCTTTGCATTGACCGTTGGGATCATGTTTCTGACAGTCTTGGCAAACTTTACAGTATCCACCATATCGTCCGGGTTGGCATGTTCGACACAGTGTTCCTAAACTATCGGTTTCTGGAATCCATCCCTCCGCACACACATCACAGTCGGGACCAGAATAGCCCGGGTAACATTGGTCACAGGTGGGTCCATCCCAGCCACGTTTGCATTGATTGCATTGACCGCCTTGAAAGGTAGGTGCACATTCGCTACAATCTTCGCCATCCCATCCAACATCACAGTAACAGTCACCGGACCCGATGTTTCCGTCGTCGCAGACTCCCCTTCCGTTGCAAACTCCCGCAAAGGTTTGGGGACATGGGATGCATGGATACGCCCCGTAATAATCTGCTGGACATGGACAATCTGGGAGTTCCAGAGGATGTCGGACTATTTCTGTAATACCGTACGAAGCCAAGCCAGCTCCCAATACAGCAATGACAATCCACTGAGGAAGTTGTGGTGATACCGAGGTTCCCTTCGGTCCCTTCTGTTGCCGGATTGCAAGTGTGGATGATCCTATGGTAACACCTCCTCCGAGGGCAATGCATCCAATTCCAACAATGTACCCCGCGGGAAATGGTGGTGACGGGTAATCAAGACTGAACATGAATACTACGGAAGAGAGAATACCAATCGCTCCAAATGCTAAGGCAACTCCGCCTAAGGATTGAACCATTTTGTATAGCTAAGAATATTATTTATAGTCTGACTTTTTACATATCATCCTATATAATTATTTATGTATTAATTGTAGATGTTATCCTTAGAACAGGTGAAGCATGTGATAACGTATTATTATCTCGAAATGGTTCTGGACTACGACAAAAGTATCCCGGGTCATATTCAACGCGATTGCGTATTTTTGAACAAGTCGCGTGGCGAGATATGTTCGGACATTTACTCGAACCCTCGTCTGAGGGATATTATCTCCAAGCTTCATGGGGCGGCGGATGTACACCAGATCAATTCTGTACCGGTGGGCTCGATATGTTTCATTGACAAGAAACGCATTCCGTTGGCGACAGGCGGGATACAATTTATTATTTATGCCACATCGGCAGGTATGGAACATATTTGTGTTCAAAAAAAATACCAGAGACTGTGTTATTATTACTTTAAACTTAGAAACTTTCCATCCTGTACACAACGAGACATTTTAAGATGGCTCAACAAACAACCATGGTACTTGCCCAAATCATGTCAGATCAATCTCATACTAAAACGATTGCTAGAATCGAACTTCCCAGAAAAAGTCCACCGTGATTTATCCAATATTGTAGATACATTATCCGGGTACTGATCCATCAGGTACGGAGGCCACGGAGGCCAGACGTGGCTGAATCTGAAAATTATTGTACCTGACAATCGCATTTCGTTGTTCATTTGGTAAAGGCTGTTTCTCTGTTCTACCGGTTCGACACGCTTCGTATTTTTGACACCAACATCGAAACGAATAGGTCCCGTCTCGTTTATTAACTATCATGTAATTCGTATTCTTGGAATGAACACCGCCCTTGAACACGCAAGTATGTTTGTCTAAATTCACCACCCAAATTCTGAAACGAGGACTATAATGAACTCCACGGACTGGTGCTATGTCACGTACAAAATCCACCAGACCATCTTTCATTCCCGGGGCATAATTGCTTGGCATCTGCTTGTTCTTTGCACCCATGTATTTCGCAGGTGATCCGTCTGGTTCATACGTCTCGATAATGTCTCCCTCGATGAACATGGGCTGAATGAGATTGTTCAACCAGTTCTGGTAATTCAGTCGTTGGCCCACCACCGTCTTGATCCTATTCTCATGTTTCTTGGTACATCCGGTCATACGGAAGAGTCGGTTTCTGGAATAGACGCACATGTCTACAAAGAGAGACCACATGTGATAATCCTCTGGATTGTGTTTGACTCGTTTTTCCATACAGGATCGCATGAAGGCTCCAACATGTGCATTGTTGGCCCATATTTTATTTTTAATTTTGTACAGGATATGAATGGACCCTTTCTTCGGTGAGGACGAGTCGGAGATGAGTATCGTTTTAATGTCAAATTCCATCTGCTTGAGTCCATATTCAACATGGGAACAGACCATGTTTTTGACTTGATAGACATCGATCGATGGGTACTGTTCAAGATTGACATCCAGATCAATGTAGAGATGGCATGGCTTGTCTTCTTCGATCACTTCGTAAAAATACCTACGGGTTGAAACCGTCGGTTCAAGAATCTTGTGGAAGAAGGTCGTCTCTCTGGCTACAATGTAGGTGCATGGTACATTGAAAGCGAAAATACGTTTCGGTCCATTGCGTTTCGCGTACGCTTTTTCCAGTGTAGGTGTTACCACCACACCATGAACCTTTCCGAAATTCATGTTTAAATTATGTTAACCAAAGATATATACGCCCATGCTTATACAAACATTTCTACATATTCAACATGTTCAACATCGTCAACATCTTCAACCAGACTCGGACCGACTGGGACCGACTCGGACCATTTACCTGAAAAACATTATTTACGCTTACAGCTGAACATCATGGGGGTTTAACCCCTGTTGTGTCATGTATTCCTATGGTGTGTACCTGCTGCCCACTATCTTCAGCCTAAAATAAATGGGCCTATGTCCCTGTTGACCCATTTGGAGAGAGACCCTCTATTTGAAATTTTTTTTTTTTTTTTATTTTTTATATATTACGTAGTTGGTGCTATTGCATGTATAGTATAACAGGTAATAGTATATATGCTGTGTGATGTTTACTCAATTTAGCAAAAAAAAAGTTTTTCTCTGGGTAGGGTGCCCTCTCAAAATCGACATACAGGTACACAGGCCTATTTATTTTAGGCTGAGGATAGTGAGGGAAAAGTTTTAGTCTTGATGTGTAGGTGCTAGCGTTTTTTTTACATTGAATAGGTAGATATATTGAAATAGTATGTACATTTTTACGTTTGTTATGTTTGTGTGGTGTTTAGTCTCTATCTCCCCATTGAACGAACCGTATGGCTTCCTTGGTGCGTTCAACGATCTCGCCATCTTCTATATCGTCACCGCATGTGCAATTTTCGATGATGTATATTTTGTCTGGTCGTTGATCGAATCGAACCCGTTTTCTTTTGGTTGGTTGTCCGGGTTGTTTTAGGCAAGACTTGCGTTTCAATCCAGACCGCGCTGTCAATGCTGGAAAATCTTCGTCTTGAAACATTGGTCGAATGATTTGTTTACCTTGAACCCATGCTGGACGGTAGAAGGTCATGCCGGTATTGTACAATACCTCTTTGGTCAATTGCTTCTTGTGCTTGTTTCCGTTGGCCATCGGTCCCAAGAGTGGCGTACCTTTGTAGGTGAAATTGCGCATACGGTAGACCTCTACGCCTCGAACAATGGAGGCAATGCGATAGGAGTGTACACCGTTGACCTCCTGATGTTCCATCAATACCAGAAAGTAGTTTGGTCCAACTGCTCCATAGGCGAGTGGCATTCGGTTGGCGGTTACTCTGGACCGTCGGTTTCCAGTGCTCCATTGAAGTGCCCATCCGGGATCGAAACTCCGGCCCGTCTTGTCTTCAAATCCTACCGTACGATCGGCAAAATCACGTGTTGGCGGCATGCCATGATCGGGTGACCAGTTGACCGCCATCGTTGGCCATAGATGGTCGGGAGTAACGAACCAGTCGGGCGCCATCATATGGTTGTGAACTCCGTAGATGAGGTAAAAGGCGACTTCTCCCATGTATCCGCGCGTCGCTTGTTCCAACAGTCGTCGAAAGGTCAGTGTTTTCACCTCACGTTGCCTGTACTTCTCGTAGTTCTTCACCGTAATGTATTTGGCAAACCGGTGGACTTTGCCTTGCATGTGTCGAGGTACTTGGTACCATTTGCTCTGCCAAGGAACATTGCCATTGGAGTTCAAAGTCTGTTTAATAAAGGTTACGCGTGGGTCTTGCATCGTTGGTGTTTTAGCTCTACAATATGTATTCGTTTTTGTTTATGTTATCGTTTTTGTTTCCAACTTTCTAGATTTGTTTACAGTTTTGTTTCTAGATCCCGTTCGGTACTGCCGGGTACTGGGTACTGGGTACTGGGTACTGGTAGCAGACGCCAAAGTGGCCCGACCCCTACGATGCCGCCTAGGGACACGCACTTATCAGAGTTACGTATAGGGTTATATCGTGGCTCTTACAATCCTAGGTTTCCCACGTAAAGCAAATAGAATAAGAATAGCATTGACATGGGAATTACATACTTGAAAGGATTTACTATAGTGCGTATATGGTTCTCGACAATATGGGTCTGGTTGAATTACAGTTCTTTCCTTAAATTAATAAATAATTAAATTGTATTACTATGGGATAAATGTTATGTTTTAGGAAAAAGGGCTCTTACAGTCCTAGGTTTCCCACGCAACTTGAATAGAATAAGAATAGTATTGTGGTTCTTTTCTTTTTCTTTTAAATTTAGGACAAGTACTCCAAGTGAGCTGTGGACCAATCAAATTATTATGGAAATAACATTACCGGACGGACTTTTTGTAGGACAATTTCTACGAACCACGACATAGCATAGGAATTAAAAGTATGGTCGGCACTTTCGCGGCAAACGTCGTTAGTTTAATATAATATAGGAATAGCATCGTATTAGAATTGACAGTTGTTTTAAAAAAAAAATATTATCTGGCAGATGCACTTAAAATTGATATAGAAATAGCAACAAACCGACGATTTTTGTTGATCCATTTAATATAACATATGAATAGCATTATGGGATGGTACCATATCTAAAAATAATGTCCAGAATGAAAATAACATAGCAATAGCATAGAAACTAGGCGAATTTTGATTATTGTCCTTTTTATCGTATATAGAAATAGCATTGCATCTCATATCGAGCCGAGGCGTCGTGCGTGTCCGGACGGACTTATTTCTACGACATGTTGTATGAAAGGCGACATAGCATTGGAATTAAAATTATTTTGATAAGTGGCCCGACATGTCGGTTTCCATTGTATGGTAGTATTATTTTCGAATGTTGAAAACGCGCACGAGGTTCCACACATACGTATGTACGTATACATGTAAATGTAATAAAGTTTATAAGTAAAAGCAAACAAAGTAAACAAACCAAACAAATTAAACTCAAAACTAAAGCAAACCAAAACAATAAAACACCGCTAAACCAAACATGTTTCCTGAAGTATTCGCAACGCACACTGACATTTCTTTCCACCCGGACACGGAGCCTCTGGACACGGACTTCTTGAGCGCGGACCTCTTTACGGATTCGGACTTGGAGTTTCTGGAGTCTACCTTCGATTTAAACAAAAAGAAAGGACTCGACCAGTTGATACAGATGGACGAGGCCGATTTTCACCGTAAGGTGGACGAGAAAGAAGTCTCCAACTGCATGGAAGATCTTATTAAAGGCGTGGAGTCTATGAACGAGCCAAAGCGTCTGGAGCGAACCAATTCTATGGAGTTGTGGACTCCGGGCATGCCTGTACCAGAAGCCCTAAGCGAACCGATCGACATGACGGTGTTTGATTCCGAATCCGACGCGGAAACCGAGTCTGTAGCAGCCTCTGAAGCGGAAGAGGAATCCGACGCGGAAACCGAGTCTGTAGCAGCCTCCGACGCGGAAGCCGACGCGGAAGCCGACGCGGAAGCGGCCGAAATCCACAATTTGCGTCAGGAAGTATTGGACTTGGAAGACAGCGTCCAAGAGCAAATTACTGCGGTAGAAGAACGCGAAGCCG
>Ga0209199_1005240_pt1 | contig 11427 bp, 23 predicted proteins | sample COGITO_mtgs_1105_7_FD_184805 | JGI IMG/M metagenome (GOLD analysis project Ga0209199, IMG submission 184805) | Pelagic marine microbial communities from North Sea - COGITO_mtgs_110523 (SPAdes) (version 2) | ecosystem: Environmental > Aquatic > Marine > Epipelagic ...
CCAATGCCTGAAGAATGAATAATTTAAAAAGTGTAAGAATGGATGACCATAATTTATTATTAGCGTTAGCTGGTATTATATCAGCATTTGGAGTAAAGGAAGTTTGGGCAATTATCCAAAAGAAAATGGATATAGGTGCAAAGAAAGATGAACGTGAAGAAAGTTTATATACTAAACAGATTGAAATTCTTACTAATAAAATAACACAACTTGAAACTAAAATAGAATTACTTATTGAGGAGAATATTCAACTAAGAGTTAAAGTTGTTAAGATGGAAGCACGCTTGATTAATAGTGCAAAAAAAAAAGTAAATAGAAAAAGAGATGAGAAAAGTTAATAAGATAGTTATTCATTGTACCGCTACAAGAGAGGGAAACAATGTAAGTCCAGCTACTATTAAAAGGTGGCATTTAAACAGAGGTTTTTCAGATATAGGTTATCATTATATTATTGGTATTGAAGGTAAAATAAATGCTGGTAGACCAGTATCTCGTTCAGGAGCTCACGTTAAGAACGGAAATAGCGACAGCATCGGAATCGCATACACGGGTGGCTTAGATTCTAACGGTAAAGCAAAAGATACAAGAACAGAAGCACAAAAAGCATCATTAATTAAAATACTTAAAGTATTAAAAAACATTTATCCACAAGCAAGTATTCACGGACATAGAGATTATTCTCCTGACAAAGATGGCGATGGAGTTGAGGAACACGAATTTATGAAAATGTGTCCTTGTTTCTCAGCAGAAATTGAGTACCTTGAGCTACAACCAAAATCTTTTAAACCAAAATCAAAAAAAGCAAAGGATAAAATAAATGGAAAAAAATCAAACTAACTTAGAGGACTTAATTAAGAAAATGGAAAACTTACCTGTGCCAGAACGCACTTGTAATATTGATGATGAAACTTGCGAAAGCTGTTCTGGATGAAGAAGCTAAAAGATACCAAAATAGGTTTATTATTAAAAGAGAAAGCACCTAAAATATTAGAGCTTATTGGCGATGTGTTGCCTTCGAACGGTACTATGGGAATATTAAAAAACATTATTTCTAAAGACCCAGATTTAACACCAGAAGAAAAAGCAGAATTACATAATAGAGTTATAGAACTATACAAATTAGAAGTAGCAGATAGAGATTCAGCAAGAAAAAGAGAGATTGAAATTACTAAAGCTGGTGGTAATGACTGGATGATGAATGTTACTGGTGTTGTTGGTTTGTCTTGTTTTATGTTTGTAGTTTATGCAGTTGTATATATACCAGATGTTTTACATAATGAATTATTTGTTCATTTAATGGGTATGGTAGAGGGTGTTGTTATTGGCAATATCTTTGCTTTTTACTATGGCACAAGCTCAAAAAAGTAGTAAATAATTTATTTTTATTATATTTAACAAAATTGTTAAATGAAATCACACAAAAAAAGGTGGAAAGATTCAGGTAATCCACGTTACCGCCTCAACACTGACGAAGCACAAATTATAAATGATTATAGAAGGTTAAAACAAGAAGCACAAGCAGAAGGTTTAAACCCAAATGATATTCATAGTGGTTGGATAAAGAACAAAAAAGCCAGTTTATATTTTAAGAATCCTAATTTTAATAAAAACGATTTAAAAGAGTTTAAGAAACAATTATTAAGCGACCTTAAAGAATACTCTCCAAACTTTCAAAAGCTCGTTAAACCTAAGGTAAACGATGGCCACTGCTTATTAATATCGCCAGCTGATATACATATTGGTAAATTATGCAAATCTTTTGTAAGTGGTGAAGAATATAATAAACAAATAGCAGTACAAAGAACTTTAGAAGCTATTGATGGTATATTACAAAAAAGTAATGGTTTTAATATAGATAAATTAATACTTTGTATAGGCAATGATGTAATGCATATTGACACACCAAGTGGCGGTAAAACTACGAGAGGAACAGTTCAGGATGTTGATGGAATGTTTTTTGAGCATTTTCATATTGCAAAAAGATTATATATTAATATTATAGAAACCTTAGTTAGTTTCTATCCAGATTTACACGTTGTTTATAACAGTAGTAACCACGATTACTTGACAGGTTTTTGCTTGGCTGATACAATAGCAACTTACTTTAGAAATAGTAAAAATATAACTTTTGATATTAGTTTACAACATAGAAAGTATTATACTTATTATGATAATTTAATAGGTTCTACACACGGAGATGGTGCTAAATGGGATCTATTACCATTACTAATGGCTGATGAGTGTTCAGAATGGAGCAGAACTAAATACAGGTATATGTTTACACATCATATTCACCACAAGATAGGTAATAAGGATTTAGTAGGTTGCACACTCGAAAGTTTTAGAAGTCCATCACCAGCAGATTCTTGGCATCATAAAATGGGTTATACCTCTTCTAATAACCAAGCAATAGAGGGTTTTATATTCTCTAAACGTAATGGCCAAGTAGCCAGAATCACACATTTATTTTAGAATTAACATTTGATTGTTAATAAAGTTTTTAGTGTGTTTTGTAATTTGTAATGTATTTATATATATATTTACAACCATAAACTTAAAAACATATATTATGAAAAAAAATACACGTGATTTGTCTTGTTTTGATTTAACACAAGAAAGATATAGTCAAGAAAACTTACTTAATAGAAATTTAGATTTAGGGTCGAAACTTGAAGATTGGGAGACAATAAATGAAGATTTAGAATTTGAAATAAAAGAATTAAAAAAAATGCAAAAAGTAGAAATATCACTTAATGAGTATAAACTATTATACAGAATTAAATTACTTTCAGAATCTACATTAAATGCAAAATCGAATAATAAGCAAGTACAATTACAAGAAGTAATAAGAGATTATAATTATAAACACGATAAATACTAAACAAATAAAAACAAACAATTATGAGCAGACAAATATCATACACAACAAGAACCTTTTACGTGCCAGCAAATAAAATAGAAACGCTGGTAAAGTTTCAAGGTAAATGTAAAGAGAATGGACATAAGTCCTATTCTGAAGTATTACTTAGTTTAATGGAGAAATATAATGAGCAATGATACATTATCCTCATCCACATAACGAACAGCACCACAACGATAATATTAACCATTGGTGGGCATATGAAACTAACAGATACTTGCAAGATAGATTACGCAACTTAGTAATAAGAGCTAATTGGAACAAGCGAATTATCTGTAGAATACACCTAACAGCAAACGATTTAGAAATACATCGTCACAGATTTGAAAGGTTTATTACACAATTAGAAAACATTGACAAGCAATTAAAAACAATTGCAATGCAATACAACGAACAAAGAATGAATAAATTAAAAACTATATTTACTAAAATTAAAAACTATGAAAATTAAAGAATTAGCACAAAAATATAATTTATCAAAAGATGACTTTTGGGAATTAAAAAGAGGTACACGTTCAATGTGGATAATAACTCACGATGCTTGCGAAAAGATAGCAGCAAAAGAAAACATACAATTTGGCGCGCCAACTATATACAGAGATAGCAACCAAGATGTAGCAATAGTAGGAGATGCAAAAAGAGGAAACAAAGTTATTTGGAGTACTGGTGAAGCATCACCAAAAAATTGTAAAGCTCCTTATATGTTTGCAATGGCTGAGAAACGCTTAAAAGATAGATTAATACTAAAATTAATTAACGCTTACGAATATGGTATTTATTCAGATTCTGAAGCAGATAACTTCAAGAAACAATGATAGAAACAAATATTACAGAAATAGCAACGCTAATTATGACAAGCGTATTTTTTGGAATTGTTTTAGCTATGGCTATCAATACCTATTCAAAATAAATTAAACTATATATTATGAAAAATAATCACTTGAGTTACTCGGCTTTATGCCAGTTTAAAAAATCTCCTAATCATTTATTGGCTTACTGGAACAAAGAATTAAAAACTACAGATGCAATGCAGTTTGGAACTATAATACACAAGATGTTATTAGAACCAGATACATTTACTAAAGAGTTTGCAATCTTTGAAGGTGCAAGGCGAGCTGGTAAACAATGGATTGAGTTTAAAGAACAAAACGAAGGTAAAACGCTAATTAAACAACAAGAATTAGATGATGCAAACAAGATAATTAACAATGCAATGTTACACCCAGTACTAACTGAAATGATGCAGAACAAAGAAGCAACAGAAATTAAGTTAGAATGGCAACATAAAGATATTAATTTTAAAGGCTTTGCAGACCTTCTAACAACGTTTAACGGTAGAAAGTGTGTAGTAGATATAAAAACCACTAATGATGCTGGAAAACGCTTTGAACGTGATTTATACTATAATGATTATAAAATGCAATTAGCAATGTATCAAGACCAATACGACAAAGATACTGATGCTTACATTGTAGCAATAGAAACTACAACTCCATTTAATGTACAGATATATAAATTAGATGATAGTTTATTATTTAAAGGTTGGATGGATTATGATTATTATACAGATAAATTTAAAGAGTGGAATGGAGAGCCTGAAGGTTACTCAAGTGATATTGTAGAAGTAAAAACAGAAACAGAAGAAATATTATGAAAAAACTTGCAATCATAGGTGGTTTATCTTTAATGACTGCTGGAACAACTAATATGTTGTGGCATAAGCAGAAGTTAAATTTAAATCCTAATACATTTGCAATAGCTACAGGAGGGTTTTTTGTAGCTGTAGGAATAACATATAGATTTTAATGATTAAAAAAGAATGGCATTTTATGTCAGATTATAAACAACAAAAACAAATAACAATGGATAAAAAAGAAGAAACAATATATTGTGGAAGTGGTAAAGTTATGAATCCAAAGTGGCTTAAAGTAACTATTAATCCAAGTAAAATCGCTGATTACATACAAGAGTATAATGGCAACAAATTCATCAAGCTAAATATTAATTTAAAAGATGAAGCTGACCAATATGGCAAAAATGTAAGTATTAGTGTAGATACTTGGAAACCAGATGCAGAAGCACCTAAAGCTGAAGCAAGTAGTACTTCAAACGATTTACCCTTTTAAGTATTATGAAACAATCAAAAATCTTAACCGCATTGGGTTTGAGTTCGTTGGATGTACAAAATATGTTGATGAACGGTTACACGATGCCAGAGATAGCAAAGAAGTATAATATTACTTATATTTCATTGGTGCAGGCATTTAAAATCCAAAAGAAAGATTTTAAGTATATTGATTATATACAACCAAAAGAAGAAGTGAAGGATATTAAAAACGTATCCTTCGCTTTTGATAAACTATACACAGAAGAATCACTTAATGAAAATGAATTATTAGCATATTATAAATACGAACAAAAAAACAAAGCATATTATGAATGATAAAATTAAAAACAAAATAAAAAAAGAATTAGATAATTTAACATTTGATGAAAAAGTTAAATATATAAATGATATAAAATTTTTTTTACATCAAAATAGTCCTTTTAAAAATGAACCTGTAGATTATGTTTCTTGGGTTAAATCTGAGGATGTAGTTTCAAATGATTACAACCCAAACAAAGTAGCACCACCTGAAATGGAGCTTTTAGAAGTTTCAATAATGAATGATGGTTATACACAACCAATTGTTACTTGGGATAATCACGAAAAAAATAAAATTGAAGTTATTGATGGGTTTCATAGAAATAGAGTTGGTAAAGAATCAAAAATTATAAATAAAAGAATTAATGGTTATTTACCTGTTGTTAACATAAGAAAAGAACAATCAAGTAAAAATGACAGAATTGCTTCAACAATAAGGCACAACAGAGCAAGAGGTAAGCATCAAGTAAATGCAATGAGTGAGATAGTTGTTGAATTAAAAAACAGGAACTGGACAAATAAAAGAATATCAAAACAATTAGGAATGGATGAAGAAGAAGTTTTAAGATTATGCCAAGTAAGTGGATTAGAGCATTTATTTAATGATAAAGATTTTTCACAAGCTTGGGAATCATCTGATTATATAGAAACTAATTACGAATTATTGACTGATGATGTAAGTGATGTTATTGACTTATATAAGATACCACTTGAAGATGATAAAGAAAGAATTTTTCATACTTACGATAAATGGGAATGTTATAAAGCTGGTTTTTATAAAAGTAAATTAGAAAACTTATCTCATAAAGATTGTGAGGAAAAGTTTATTGAAATAATGACAAATGAAAAATTATTTAGTAATGCTTTAAATAGAGTTATAAGTGAATGGAAATATAGCTGTGAACATTACCTAACAAATAAAGCAATGAATAGAATTGCTTGGTTAGGTCAAGCTGCAGTTTGTATATCTTCAGGTGTTCCTTCAAAATATTCTACTGCTTGGGGTAAATTAAATGTAGAAGAACAAAACACAGCTAATAAAATAGCTGATAAGTATTTAAATATATGGTTAGATAAAAATAATTTATCAAAAGTAAATTTAGAAGAGGGTTTAAATATTAACAGACAAATTGAATTATATTAATTATGGCGACAAAATTTTACATAAATAAAAATGTTTTAGAAGCATCAAAAGAAAGAATAACTAAAATTTTTAATGATTTTGAAAAATATTATATAAGTTTTTCTGGTGGCAAAGATTCAACAGTTATGACACATTTAGTTTTAGAAGAAGCAAAAAAAAGAAATAAAAAAGTTGGATTATTAATAATAGATTTAGAAGCTCAATATAAAAATACAATAGAACATATTGAAGAAATAATAGAAAAATACAAAGATAATATTGATTTACATTGGTTTTGTGGTGAGTTATTATTAAGAAATGCTGTTAGTGATTTTCAGCCAAAATGGGTTTGTTGGGATAATGATAATAAAAATATTTGGGTAAGAGATAAACCAGATAAGGCAAGTGATTTATCTCAATATGATTTTTATGTTCCTAAAATGGAATTTGAAGAATTTATGGTTTTATTTGGTAAATGGTATGCTAAAGATAAATTAACCGCTGGGTTTATTGGAATAAGATCTGATGAAAGTTTACATAGATATAGAGCGATAACATCTAATAAAAAAAATCTTACACATAACAATTATAAATGGACTACAAAACTAAGTAAAACCTTATTTAATGTTTACCCTATATATGATTGGAGAACTGAAGATATATGGATTTTTCATTCAAAATATAAAAATTTATGTCATAATAAAATTTATGATTTAATGACAATGGCAGGTGTTAAACTAAGTAATCAAAGATTATGTCAACCTTATGGTGATGACCAAAAAAGAGGATTATGGTTGTATCATATTATAGAAAGCGATACTTGGTATAAGCTTTTAAATAGAGTTAGCGGTGTTAATAGTGGTTCACTATACATTAATGAAAAAGGTAATATTAATGGTTATAATAATGTTACAAAACCAAATAATCACACTTGGGAAAGTTATTGTAATTATTTACTTAAATCATTACCAAATAAAATGCAAAGTCATTATAAAGAAAAATTTAAAAAGTTTATAGTTGGATGGAAAAAAAGAGGGTATAAAAAAATACCTGATGAAGCTCCACACGATTTAGAGGTAAAGTGTTGGGCTCCATCTTGGAAAAGAATGGTTAGATGTATTTTAAGAAATGATTACTATTGTAAAGGATTAGGTCAAACACAACCTAAATCTGAAGCATACGAAAAATATAAATCAATTAAATATAAAAGAAAAATAGAATCTGAATTATGAATAAAGAAATCGCAAAAGAATTAAATAAAAAAGCTAATTACATAGCAGAATTATATTCAAATAAAGAAAGGGAAGGTAATTATAATAATGAAAATTTTAAAGTAAAAGAAGCAATACCAACCTCTGACCATACTGCTACTGTTATAATGGAAAAGAATACAGGAAAGTTAGCTGCTTATTTTTTTTATTATATTAATCGCGGAAAAAGCAAAGGTTGGAAATATTTTGTGCCAACTGATTCACATATTACTGGTATGAGAGCTTTTGAATATTATAAATTACAATGCGAAAGAACAAACTACAAACACAATTTTTAATCAAATTATATTATGAAAGAATTACCATACTTTAAATTTTATCCTAATCAATGGATAACAGGCAGTATATCATTTATGGACTTAGATGTACAAGGTGCATTTATGAAAGTCTGCTGCTACTACTGGAGTAAAGAATGTAACGTAACAAGAAAACAAATTAAAACATTAATACCTAAACAATGGAGTACATTGTTAGATGCTGAGCTATTTAAGATAGAAGAAGAAGCTATTAGTATTAAATGGTTGGATGAACAGTACCAGCAACGATTAATAGAACATAAGCGAAATGTAAGCAACGGTAAGAAGGGGGGCTTAAGCAGGGCTCAAGCATTAAGAAAAGAAAAGAAAAGAAAAGATAATTACGCAAATGATAATTTATTAAAAGTAAATGATGAAGTGCAAAAACTTCTTGACCAATGATATTAGAAGATAAAGCCACAGTACCATATTTAAAAGCATTTAAAGAAGGTAGAATTAAAAAAGGTGTTGGTATTGGTTGTTTATTAGATGATTACTTTCTTTATAAGAATGGTAACTTTAATATGTTTCTTGGTTTAGATAATGTTGGTAAAACTAATTTTATATTATGGTACTTAACAGCACTAAGTAAAATACACGGTAAGAAGTGGTGTATCTGGTCAGGAGAAAACAATGCTGGACAACTGAAACGTGATATTATACAAATGTGGACAGGTGAAACAATTAAAGATTTAAACGAATATTTATTTTACCACGATGAAATAAGTAAGTATTTTAAATTTATTGATAATAGAAAACTTTACAATCATAAAGAACTATTAAAGATATTTGAAGCAGAAGAATGTGATGGATGTTTTATTGACCCTTATACTGGTATAAACCACGATAGAAGAATATCACAATTTGAAAGAAACTATCAAGTTTGTAATGATGTAAGAGAGTTTTGCAACAAGACAGGTAAAACAATGTTTATTGCAATGCATCCACAAACAGAAGCTGCACGGCGTGTATATCCACCAGACCATCAATTAAATGGACATATACAACCACCAAGAAAAGCGGATTGCGAAGGTGGGCAAGTGTTTCCAAATAGAGTAGATAATTTTATTTGTTTACATAGATTGATTTCACACGATAAACTTTGGATGATGACAGAAGTTCACGTATATAAAATAAAAGATAAAGAAACAGGCGGTAAGCCAACAATGTTAGGAGAGCCACTAAGATTTGATTACAATAGTGGTTTAGGATTTACAATTGGTGGTAATAACGTATTAAAACAAAAAAAATGAAGATATTAAATTTATATGCTTGCTTAGGTGGTAACCGTTACAAGTGGGATGAAGTTACAGATGTAGAAGTTACTGCTGTAGAATTAGACACAGAAGCTGCGAGATTATACCAAGAGAGATTTCCTAATGATAAAGTAATAGTAGCAGACGCACACCAATATTTATTAGACCATTACAAAGAGTTTGATTTTATTTGGAGTTCACCGCCTTGTCCAACGCATAGTAGATTTCAAATTTCTATGAAAACAAAAAGAAAAATGAAATATCCAGATATGAAATTATATCAAGAAATTATATTTTTAGATACTTTTTTTAATGGTAAGTATTGTGTAGAAAATGTAATTCCTTACTATGAACCATTAATTCCAGCAAAAAAAAGAGATAGGCATTTATATTGGACTAATTTTAATTTACCTAATGTATTAAGTGAAAGAAAAAGTCCTAATATGGCAGCACAAAAAGAAGGAAGAGAATTATATAAAAAATTAAATAAAAAAGTTTTTGATGTTTTTTGTGAATACCACGATTATGATTTTAAAAAATATAAAGGTAAACAAGATGTAGGAAAAATGTCAAGAAACTTAGTAGACTATGAAGCTGGTAGAACCATATTAGAAACAGCAGTAGGAATAGTAAGAAAACAAAATGTAAACCAAACAGAATTATTTTAAAACAAAAAAAATGAGATACACATATAATGACATAGAAAAGTTTTTAGAGTTTAAAACTTGGACTAACAAAGATAAAATTGATAAATTACTTGAAATAGATTGTAGTTTATATGCACATCTTGGAACTGATTCTACTAAAGCAGAGAAAGAAGAAGTTAAAAGAAAAAGCATAGATATATACAGAACCATAAAAACATTAGATAAAAAACTTGGTGATGAATTACTTTACTCTGAAGATTTAAAACAATGACAGATTTAGATTATACAATAACAAAGAACAAATTAGAAATACTGCTTCTAAAAGCTCAAGAAGGTTTAAAGAGTGGTAAAGTAACACAAAGTAAATTGGAAGCGGTAGAAACGCTGCAAGATAGTTTAAAATGTATGTTGGAGCTGAGGTTAATTGTTGATGAAATGAAAAACAAACAAACATTATTAACAATGCAAAATGTAAAAGCATATAAAGAAACTGCTGAACTTAAGAAAAAATTTAATACATTTAAGAAATGAAAACTATATTATTAATGTTAATACTATCACACATAACCAGTTTTATCTCTGGTTCTTTAATTGTTGTAATAATAAAAAGATATTTTGAAAAGTAAAAAGAGAACATTAAATGAATACAGACAAACGAAGGACTCTCACTACCGTAGTGATGATTCTCCTATTGAGTACAACATTGCTTTGTTGTGTAGAATATATACTAATGATGCTGAACTTGGAGCAATAGTTAGAAAACATTTCCAAAAAATATGAGTTTAAACGCAAATCAAAAAGGTAAAAGATTCGAGTTAAAAATTGCAAAAGATTTAGCTAAGAAGTTTGATACTAATATAAGAAGAACACCAAACAGCGGTGGATTAAGTATTAAAGGTGATATTATGACTACAAGTGGAATACTATCTGAATATAGCTGGGAGTGTAAAAACCAAGAGAAACTTAATATTTGGAAAGCATTAGAACAAAGTGAAGGAGATGCAAGAGGCACACTAAAAACACCTGTAGTAGTATTTACTAAGAACTTTGAAAATGATTACATTGCTTTAAAATACGATGATTTTGTAAATATACTTCTTGAATTAGATGAGTACAGAAGTAAATAATATATTACACATCTTAGTTAGAGATGAAAAAACTTGGCTATCTATGGCTGAGGAAATAACCAGCAACAGTAAAATACCAGCAAAAGATTTATTACACGACTTTTATATTGCTTTACATAGTAAAATTGATAGTAAAAAAGTAAAAATTAATGATATTCTGTATAACGATTCTTTAAATAAAGCGTTTATATATAAGATGATGCATAATATATTCATTGATACAATACGAGTTGATAAAGATTTACTAATAGATAAAGACCTTAAAAACATTATAGAAGCAGACAATACAAAGTATGTAGATATAGAGAAAGTTGTTGATGATATAGTAAATGAATTCTACTGGTTTGATAGAAAGTTATTTA
>Ga0209199_1005243_pt1 | contig 11426 bp, 10 predicted proteins | sample COGITO_mtgs_1105_7_FD_184805 | JGI IMG/M metagenome (GOLD analysis project Ga0209199, IMG submission 184805) | Pelagic marine microbial communities from North Sea - COGITO_mtgs_110523 (SPAdes) (version 2) | ecosystem: Environmental > Aquatic > Marine > Epipelagic ...
ACCACGCATTAATCCGCGCTATCGTGCAATCGCGCAGCTGGGTGGAAAAACTAAAGGCTGGCAAGAGCGTTTCAGACATCACAGCGTCAGAGGGCATTTCTGAGGGGCGGTTGTGGAAGCGTATTCGCCTGGCCTTTCTCTCACCCAAGCTCGTTACTGCCATATTGGATGGCACCACCAATCAGGAGCTAACAATAAACAAGCTATCAGGCAAGGATATCCCCCTCAATTGGGAGGAGCAGAAGGCACAGTTTCTCTGTTAAATTCCCTGTTAATCGGAATTAAGTTCCCTGTTATTTTTAGCATCCACGCCCAAAACACCAATGGAACATGGGGATTTATCAAACCTGCAATTTAAAAACAAAAATATTCCCTGTTAATTTCACTGTTAACTCCAAAAAACAGGGAAAACCCACCCTCGAAAAATGAGCTTCTGAGTAAAGGCTAACAATCAGCCAATGTCTCAGCCTAAGACAATACATCACGCAAAGCGCGCGCTTGTAGACGGCTGAAAAAACGCAGAAAATCAGGATATTTTGGGTAGCTGTGCCAGCCGCAAAAGCAGGTGGCGGAGGAACAGTCCGCCTAACATATGTCTGCTCATGTTCTCATGTGTTCACTTTAACTATAATTTATTGAATATTTTACCAAATCGTAGCAGTACTTGTTCGTACACGTTCATTGCCGTTCCCATAAAACCATGCTATTATAGAGGAACGTTTATGGTAACAAAGTCAAATCGAGGAAAGAGTTATGCCGAAGAAGCTCAGCAATGCACTTGATGCTAAGACCGTAAAATACGCAAAGCCTGGACGACATGTCGATGGTGGTGGCCTGCACTTGCTAGTCAAAAAGTCAGGTGCGCGTTCTTGGGTTTTTAGATATATGTTGAAAGGTAAGTCACGGGACCTTGGGCTTTCTCGGTGTTCTGAAGCAACGGCGATACTGCAAAGTGCCGGTCACGATGAGTTAACCTTAGCCCAAGCAAGAGACGTAGCAACCATTTATAGACTAAAGGTCAAAGCAGGTATCGATCCAATAGCCGAGCGTGAAGACCTTGCTATTGCGAAAGCTGCAGAGGTTCAGGCGCAGAAAATCGCTAAAGTGCGGTTCAAGGATGTTGCTGAGGCCTATATTGATGCGAATGAAGATAGCTGGAAAAACAGCAAACACAGACAGCAATGGAAGAACTCCCTCGCAACTTACGTCTACCCCATCATGGGAGATCTAGCTGTGTCTGATATCGAAACCAGCCATGTACTTGCGGCAATTGAGCCTATCTGGAAAGACAAAGCCGAAACTGCAAGTCGTGTTCGTGGACGTATCGAAACTGTTTTAGATGCTGCAAAAGTGAGAGAATATCGAACCGGGGAGAACCCAGCTCGATGGCGTGGGCATCTTTCTCTAATTTTACCTACTCGAACAAAGTTATCCCGAGGGCACCATAAAGCTGAACCTTATCTTTCAGTACCTCAGATAATAACGCAGTTGCGCTCGCGCCGAGCCGTAGCCGCTCTTGCTCTTGAGTTCACAATTTTGACTGCTGCACGCACAGGAGAAGTTATAGGGGCCACGTGGAACGAGATTGATATTGATAGAGCGGTTTGGACAATTTCCGCGGAGCGTATGAAAGCTGGTCGAGAACATAGAGTGCCTCTTTCGAAGCGCGCCATAGAAATATTGCAAAATGTTAAGATGTTAAATGCTTCACATGTATTCCCTGGAAACAAAGGTGGTCCATTATCTCAGATGGCAATGTCTATGCTGCTCAGGCGCATGAAAACGGATGTCACAGTCCATGGCTTTCGGTCTAGCCTCAGGGACTGGGCCGCTGAATGCACAGGCTATCCCCATGAAGTTTGTGAAATGGCACTGGCGCATACCATCGGCAACAAAGCTGAGGCCGCGTATCGGCGTGGTGATTTATTTGAGAAACGTCGGCGATTGATGGATGAATGGGCTAGGCATTGTTCAAGCAAAACCCAAGTGGGTGCAAAAATCTTAGTAATGAAGGGGCAGCGCAATGCGGAATGAAACTGCTTTCATCACGCTACCAGAGGCATTGTCTTGGCTCGCATTCGGCAAGCAGTACAAGAAAGAAGCACTCATTACTCACCTGGCCGAAAACAATTATAGCGAAGACTGCAAAGAGAAACTCAATAATGCACTCGTTGATCTTCTCGCAAAAGCGCGGGGAGCATTAATCGATCTTGAAGGAAAAAAAACTACGTCGGAACCCACAACGGCCAATAATGGTTTGACTATAAAAATCGCCCCAACAGAACTTGCTGATTTTGCTGCACTTGACGTTACAACTGGCAGTTTACGCTACGGACAGGGCTTATTGTGGCTGCCTGTATCAATCGAGGTTGGTAAGGATTATAAATTCGAACATCATCAAATAGAACAACATAAGCACACAACGCATTACGTCGATGTGGATGTCAATTTCTCACAACTTAAAAAGGAACTGCAACCAGGGCGCCAATCGCTTCCAGCTTTAAGTGATGCAGAACTAAAGAATTGGTGGGGTAACCTGAGTGAAGAAGAAAAGTACTTGAGTGAGGAAGTGCACAAAAGGATGCTTATTGAGAATTTCCCAAACAATCATATTGCGCGAAAACGCCTGAGAGAGTTTAGGAATATTGTGCCGCAAAAGCGCGGACGACCCAAAGTCGCCAAAAAATGAGTGGCGATTAAACGGCGATTTTGACGGCGATTTTTAAAGGCGTGACCATACTCGAACGTAAACAATCGGAGATGGTCAATGCAGTTCGACACACACCTGCCCAAACTTGCCTACAGTATTAAAGAGGCCTGTCAGGCCTCTAGCTTAGGCAAAACTACAATTTACGCTCACATCACTGCGGGTCGGCTACGAGCCGTTCGTATAGGCGGTAGAACCGTCATACCCACCGCCAGCCTTCGTGCCCTTATAAATGGCGAGAGCTGCGAAACAGCGACGATCAATCAATAAAAAAACCGCGCACCCTAAAGCACGCGGTAGAGTGTTCATGTCACCACTCTTATAGCATGCATACGGCGCGCCTCCAAATAAAAAGTGGGCAAGTTATGGCACATATCACGTTGATCGAGACGATCCGACCACAGTCTTTGGGAAAAAACTTTGAGCTCAGCAGTGATGGAACGTTGATAAAAAATGTTATTGCAAACATTTCGGAGGGTACGGTTACTACCCTTGCTACAGTTACTCCAAAAAGGTTGAAAAATATTCTAAATATAGCCTCTCTGCGAGATGATATAACCTTGATGCCCGGCCGTTTTATAAACGAGCAACACAAGGCTGAGGCCAAGCTCATAACTCAAAAAAATCTTGCTAAAAAGCTAGGTTGTTCAGAGTCAGATGTACCGGGAGGCGTCCAAGAGATAGGAGATGAACGCTGTGTTGCCCGTCTCAAAACCGGGATTGAAGCAAGCGATTGGATAGTGATCGACGCCGACGACCCGGCGGGCATTCCAGACAAATGGAGAGTCCTGAACCTGCAAGAACGCCTTGAGCTGCTTGAGCCGCTAGTTGCGGGGATCAGCACCTGTCTGCGTGTTGAGTACCGCTCGTCCAGCGCACGTGTTGTCAAAGATGGTGAACAGACAGGCGGCGCTACACACGCGTGGATACAGATTTCTGATCCTGCGAAAATGGAAATCCTGCGTGAACATGTCAAAGTTAATATGCAGTTGCAGGAGCTTTCATTTCCATCACCGCGCTTTAGTAAAGAAACTGAACAGGTGATCGGGCATGAACAACGTACCGTGATCGACCTGGCTGTTTGGCTACCGGGGCGTTTGGTATTCTGCTCAAAGCCGACTGTTTCGGCCGAGGGCTATGCTGTTGTTTGTGCAAACGTCGAAATCGTAAACTCGGATGGTGGCATCCTAGACGTATCATCAATTGAATTGCCATCTGGCAGCGACTTAAAGCAGCTACAGAAAGAAACTGGTCGGTTACTGTCATATTCCCATAACAATGGGTTAAAAGTGTCGGATACGAGCACCCTAAGCCTAGATACCGAAATTGAAATCGCAGGGGTTTCGAAATCTTTAGGCAAAATCATGGCGGATATGAAGCCCGGCGACAAGGTTCGGTGCGAGACCCCTTTTCGTGCCAGTCAGTCTGAGGCGGCATTTATCCGATTACTCGACAACGGTTTGCCGATGCTGCACGACGTTGGCACCAGCACGAATTACTACCTGTCTGCGGGTCATGAAACGCGTCTGCGAGACGAAAATATTATCGGTATGCCCTTCCCCTTCTCTGATGAAACTGCCGTTAGCGAGTTTACTCAAAGGTTGGCACACTCAGGTTCGTGCCATGAGGACGTGAAAAGACCTGTATATGATTTGCTGGATGACCCTGACGTTATTATGCGGCTTGGTAAAAATGCTATAGCAAATCACTCAAATGCAATGGCAATAATTCGTCATGCCGCCGAGTGGGACGGCGTTTTGGCATATGATGAGCTTTCAGAAAACTTGGTACTGCTAAAGCCTATACCGGGGACGCGGACACCCAAGTCTACTTTTAAGAAGCGGCCTATTTTAGATGATGATTTTATCCGGGCCATAGCTTGGTTTAACCGTCATGGGTTCCCGAACATAGGAAAAGATAAAGTCATTGACGCCGTCGAAACAGTTGCAAAAGAGACTGTTATCTCTCCTATTCGCCACTATCTTGAAGACCTCGAAACCAGAATAAAATGGCACCCCAGCACCCACAGCGCTAAACTGCACCGCCTGTTCCAAGACTACTTTGGTACGATCGAAGACGCGGGTGTACCGGGTGCTGATCCAAAGTATCTGTCGACGGTTGGACAGAAGTTCATGATTTCTGCTGTAGCACGTGCGCTCAGACCCGGCTGCAAAGTCGACACCATGCTCGTACTTGAAGGGGATCAAGGCGCTGGAAAATCTTCTGCGGCGCGCATACTGGCCGGGGTTGAGTATTTTAGCGACAACCTACCCACGATGGGCACAAAAGATGCCAGCGACCACGTACGAGGCAAATGGATTATAGAAGTCGGTGAGCTGTCGGCGATGCAGAAGTCCGAAATTGAAACTACCAAAGCCTTTATCTCGCGTCAGGAAGAGAAATTTCGCCCAGCCTATAACCGCAAAGAAATTACCTATAAGCGCCGGTGTGTGTTCATCGGTACGACAAATCAAGACACCTACTTGCGCGATGAGACGGGAAATCGACGTTTCTGGCCTGTTCGTGTCGGAAAAATTGACTTAGCAGCTTTAAAGCGTGACCGCGACCTGCTTTGGGCTGAGGCCCTTTACCACTATAATAAAGTTAAAAAGTGGTACCTGACAGAGGACGAAGGAAAGCTCGCAGCAACAGTTCAACAAGATCGCGTGTCTGAAGATATCTGGCAAGCAATTCTGCAGAAAGAGTTTGAAGACAAAACAGAAGTAGCCATTGCGGAAGCAGCGGCGGCCATAGGGCTGTTTGTAGAAAAGCAAAATCGTGCGGAACAAAACCGGATAGTAAGTATTCTGAAGGCCTTGGGTTTTAACCGCGAGGGTCGTTTTACTTCTGGCAAATATCGCAACGCTCAACGTTATACCCGTAGCCTTGATTGAATTTGTCGGAGGAAGCCAGTGCGCACGACTGATGCGCACGACCCTTATTTTGAAGACATCAAAAATTGCGCACATGCGCACGACTTTCCCATGAAACTTAGTGAGTATAGTTAACTATATGATATATATAGTATATTCAGGTTGATGTCTCAAGCATCCTTGGTTGTGCGCAAAAAATACGCTCAGAGAGGTTAGTTACCAAAAGTCGTGCGCGCGTGCGCACGGGCCTCAAAAGCAAAATTGACTAAAAATAAACACTCTAACGATTCACAAGCCATCCTCTTGTGTGTTATAATATAACGCACCATTCAGAGGTAAAACATGACCAAAAACTGCCGGAAATCCTTCTACTTGGGCAAAGCAAATAGAGGAAAAAATCCTTTGCGCGAAGGTAGCTACAAACTGGAAGAAGCCTACGACACTTGGCGACGCCGATACGACGCCTTGAATGTAATCGCGAGCGCACTGGAAGATAAAATAGACATACCCGCTGACTACCAACTTGGAGGCTGGACTGGCGCAGATTGGCCCGATGAACTAAAGCGACTTCCTGAGAATTTGGCCGCAGACATAGGTTATCGAATTTTGCCGGGCGTCCTGTCACTGTGTGATTATGCTAAAGCCACATCAGAAACGGCAAAACTAGCTGCGGGAGCGGAAAAGCAAGCATCCAATATTGTTAATTTGTGCGAACAATATCAGCCCTCCATTGTTCGTGATACAAAGCGGCGTGACGCTACAATTAAAAGAATTAGTTCTGCTCGATACTTGGTTATTCAGGTTTTAATGGTGACCGAAGACAGTTTTGCGGTGGCTAACGTACCTCTTTCTTTGAGGTAAGCGAACTTTGCCCCTACCCTCCGTCTCTCAGCACAGCGCCAGCCGATGTACAGCACGTGCAAAAAGCACACGTCACCGTTGCCTAAACCTTGCTGCCTTTGGGTGCCGTACGTGCCGCCTACACGGTGCTCGCCGCCGCAGTTCAATAAAAGTAGGCATCTGCCATCCAAACTACCTACACGGCACAGAAACGCTCCTAGCGAAGCGACAGCGAAGTTTAAAGCTCGGTGAGCTAAGGGAGATAGAAAACAATCTACTTGCGCGTGGGTTGATCAAAGGAAATAGGACTTCGGGGAGGAAACCAGAAGGTAAATAAATTAAAATTATCAAGCACAGAAGATGCTAGGAAAACTTGTTCAATACTTAGAACTATGCATGTTTATGGAACACCCGCAACGTGAAAACTTAGGACCAAGAAATTTCGTAAAATGAAAGCTCTGTTTGAAATTATGTATATGAGTTAAATTATCAGAGATTTAAATAATGTTTAAAAAAATGGCTGGAGCATTAATTGGGCAAACATTAAATGATCTAAACCTCAAAATTGAAAGCTGGAATGTTACTTCTGAAAATTTTGAAACTTGGCTATCGCTCCAAAAAGCACTCGATGCATTAACCAAAGACAATAGGTATGAGATTTTAGTCTGGACCTGCAGATATCACGCTCAACTGCATACTGGTGGGTTAGTGCAAGATAACTACAAATTTGGAATGGATATTATAAAAAATAATATTTCAGTCCTTTTGGAGCATAATCCAAAAAATATAAAAAGGCTTATCCTTATTCGAATTGGGTACGCGCGTAAATTACCATATCCAAATGATTCTAAGGCAAAATTACCTAAAAATATAGATACGGATATCGTATCTATTTACTCTGGAATTATTAATGTAGATCTACATAAAGCTTTGAACCCATCAGGAGAGATGCTGGGTCATATTCATTCTTGGTTTGAGTTCCACGAGGCCAACGAAAAAATGATGCAGATATAATCAAAACGAACTTGATTACTTTATAAGTTGTTGTCGGACAAAGCCTAACACCTTCCAAAGCAAGATTTTACTTTCGAAATTAGCTTGGTTAACGACTATTTAGAGCTCCTTAATCATCACTTTCATCACCAACTCGAATAGGCTGTGACCGCTTCAACGCCATTATTTCTTTAGCATTTCTCATCGCATGTTCTATTAAAATACCCGCACCTTTTTTTAGATATTCATCAACAATCTCACCCGAAACCAAAAGGAATTGAAGGTGCGTAGAATGGGTTATCTCACGGCAATAAGCGAGGGCTTCTTTAGAAAAATCAGATGTAGTAACGACAGCCACAACGTGAGCTCTGGAATAAATCGCTAGTCCAACTTCCTTTGCTATATCGCCTAAGGAAACCTTGCTAGTGATGCACTTGCATTGAATATTCCACCGCGAAAACGTCAAGTGAACCCCTTCGGCAGTAAGGTCCAATTCGGCATATGCCGTTTCCCTCGTTCTCAAACGAAACGAACGTGGTTCTAGTCCTAGATCAATCAGCATTCTTAGCGCCAAGAGTTCTAAGCCTAACCCACGTTGGTGCTTTGATTTACTATCAAGCATACTTAAAATTTCTGCTCGTGGAGTATCTATTTTATTACGAAGATCAGCTGGGATCACAGCATCGAAATCCGGCAATACCTCGGAAATAGGTATTCCAAGCAACTTTGACGTAGCAACTGCAGTTCCACTTTTTCCGCCTGACGACCTTCCTGTGCGATTAGCCAATTGGAGCCATCCGCTGGCTTCCAAGGGTTGAAGAACTTTCGCACTAATTTGACTATCGTCAAAGTGTCCTCTGAAATCCCTAGAACACTCGGCATAAACTAGCGAAACTGGGAGTTCATGCGATGCCTCTGTTTCAACCATTCGACGGAAAATACTCAAGAATATTTGCTGAGGCAAGGTTAGTGATTTAATTTCGGCTCTTTCACTCACGCTAATGCCTAGCAGGTTCTTCAAAGTAGCTTCGTTGGGTTTAAAATTCTCTTTTCGAGTAGCCAAAACACCAGATTCTACAAACCAATTTTGCAATGTGGTATGGTCAGTTGTAGCTGTGGACAAACCCTCCACACCATTGCGTTCAAGCTCCGCTTTCAAAGATGCCTTGGTAACATCCTCGCCATGCAAATTAAGAGATCGAATGGCGTCGATTATGATCTTGCCATTGAAGTCTGAAAGAAGATGCTGAGCAAAGAGTGATACTGCCTCTTCCGAAGTTGCAGCCAGGGCAATCCGTTCTCCGATCTCAGTCAATGTCCAATTTGTGGTATTGAGCAATCCAGTGCTATTAAGCGTAGCTGGTATGTTTGTTGTCGACCTTTTATTTTTGGTCCCGTTAAATATCTCTTTAGCCCATCGCTCTACAGTGGCTTTTTTGTCGCCTTGGTGTGCAATAACAGGCGTTAAGGCTTTACGAATATCAGCAGAACCGAACGCCTTTGTGAGAATGCCCGGAGAAAAGTCATTGAAAGATGGGATGCGGATCATGCAGTGACCTCAATGCTTTTGGATAAGTGCTTTGCTAATTCAAGTCCGAGCATATGCGCTAAACCTGGCGGAACTGCATTTCCGATCTGCCGCCATTGCTGTTCAGTCGTCCCAGAAAGCCAAAAATGATCAGGAAAGCTCTGCAACCGTTTAACTTCTGCTATCCGCAGTATTCTGTTACGCCAGTGAAGTGGCCCCATATTGTTTGAGCGCCTCGCTTGGATCGTCCAAGATGGTTTTTCAGGGCTGAGCTTCAAGAGGTAAGACCAGTATCTGCTGCGCCATTTGAAAACTGGATTGGCACATCCGCGTTCCGCAGTAAGGTGGAGATAATTTTCGCCAGGTGGAATTTTCTTAAGAAGATCATGATATTTGCCTCCTGCGAAATGACCAGTATCGTCGGCATTCTCTTCTGTATCCAAGTCCGACATTACGCTTCCGGCAGTTGGCCACTTTGGCAATCCATTTGAGCCATCTTTGCTGTGTGTCGGAGCAGGAAATTTGAACTCTCCATCAAGCAATCCCACTACAAAGAAGCGTTCCCGCATTTGTGGTACGCCAAAGTTAGCAGCATTTAAGGTCTTAAGTGCCACGTTATACCCGAGTGACTCCGCTCGCTGTACGATGGTGTCGAGAGCTTGGCTATGAACCTTGTAGGAGAGCCCTTTAACGTTCTCTAATATAAACGCCCGAGGTCGTATCCAATCCAAAACATTCAGGTAACCCTCTATGGTTTCTAACCCATTCGGATCATCCAAAGCCCGAGGCATATCTTTTCGGTAAAATCTACTCTTCGAAAAAGGTGGACACGGCGGCCCACCTGCGAGCAAGTCTATATCTGTTGCATCCTTTCCCAATGCGCTTTCAATATCGGATCGGCTAATGTCACCAATTCGGCTAAGCAAAAATTTGGATTGTGGAAAGTTTTTTTCATAGGTGGCTTTGCAGTGCTTATCATTATCAGTTGCAAAAGAAATCTGAAATCCAGCTTTTTCCAAACCTAAGTCCATTCCTCCACATCCAGAGAACAAACTCACAGATTTTAGCTCGTTCTTCATGCTACGGATTCCATGACTGCTGCGACCATAGCTCTTGCCAGTGGCGGAGGAACGGCGTTGCCCAACTGCCGAACACGTTCTCTTCTGCTTCCGGATAATTTGTAATCGGTTGGAAACCCTTGCAGCGCAGCCATTTCAACAGTCCGAAGTCGTCTTGAGTTCCAATGAAATGGTCCAGTCCATGGGCCTGGAGTCGCGGCCAAAGTCCACGACGGCTTTGCCGGGTCTAGCTTTAAGAGAAAATTCCAAAACCGGGTTTCGGTCACAAAAGTTGGGTTCGGATGGCCTGCCCAAGCAGTATGTGCTTTGTAGTTTCCTCCCGGTGGGACAGACTTCAGATGGTCAGCCCACCTTCCCTGAACTACCTCTTCAGGTTCAAAAAACCGCTTATGGTCAAATCCATCCAAAGCTTCTCCAGTTGACAACGTTGGGAGAAGATATTGATTTTCCTTACCTGGGAGAGAGTGCGTTGCGGCTGGAACCTCAGGTTGACGTGCCTTGGAACCTAAAAGAAAAACACGCTCTCGTTTTTGAGCTACACCATGTTCAACAGCTTTTCCAAGGATCTCAGTTACATAAAACCCAGCTTGTTCTGCTGCGTTCTTGAATGCGTCTAATACGGGTCTGTTCTTGGGATGGCGAATTGATGGGACATTCTCAAAAACAAATCCACTCGCATTTGAATCGTTAATTAAGCGCCAGAACTCCATTACCAAGTTGCGACGTTCATCAGGTCTTGGTTCGCTCATTAGTTGCGGCTTTTCAGTCTGCTCACCTGCGGCTCTAGCTCTACGATAACGAGCCTCCTCTCCATTTTCCACCCAATAGGCGGCTTTGGAAAAGGGTTGGCACGGGGCCCCCCCAACTACGATCAGTGGGTCTGCTGAAGAAAGGCCCGCAATCAATCTAAGATCTGCACCAGAAAGTTCAGATACATCAGCGTTGGCAACAACCCCGTGAAGGTGACCATTCATGGATAAAGTTTCGCATGCCGTGGAATCCAACTCAATTGATGCCTTAACAACACCACCAGCTTGTGTTGCGCCAATGCTCAGGCCGCCAGCCCCGGCAAATAGGTCAATGATTGGCAAGCTCATAAATCATGCTCCTCGATTAACCACTTGGGTGTGACATACAACTAAATATGGCGTGTGTTGGACACTTATGCCCGTCATCTGGCATGCCAGTCAAGTTCAAACATAGCGCGCGCTGGGTATTGCCAGACAAACTTTACGGTTTCGCAGTTGATCCCTGTTTTTGGTAAATGGCAACATGTTCCCCCTTCAAATATTTCAAGACTTCACCTGAAATCATCCGATTGGCAGTGATGTATTACATACGTTATCCATTGAGTTTTCGTCAGGTGGAAGACATCTTGCATGAACGCGGCGTCGATATCTGTCACG
>Ga0209199_1005248_pt1 | contig 11423 bp, 9 predicted proteins | sample COGITO_mtgs_1105_7_FD_184805 | JGI IMG/M metagenome (GOLD analysis project Ga0209199, IMG submission 184805) | Pelagic marine microbial communities from North Sea - COGITO_mtgs_110523 (SPAdes) (version 2) | ecosystem: Environmental > Aquatic > Marine > Epipelagic ...
CAAGATCCTCTCCAAGACCAGCACCCAAATTGGGGTCAAATAAGTGTAGGCCATGACATTAGTTGCAGGTAGATGAATTGACGCAAATTGCATGCATAGAAACGAGAGCGATGTTGCAAACACTGCGAGATAAACAATTGTTCCCCAGATAAAAGGCGTTAACGCTTTCCAATTAGTTTGGAAAATGTCTGCCGCACCGTACACGCTTAGGATCACTGTACCGCTTGCTAACATTCCAAAAGTGACCATGATAGCGTTCTCGCCACGGTTCAATTTCCGAAAAAGGATTGGTAAAAATGCGTGGGCTATGCATCCAAGAAAATAAATCAGTTCTCCTGTCCCGACCTTAAATACGACTAAAGCAACAATGTCTGCTCGAAAAACAACCCATAAAGAGCCCATGGTTCCAATAATAATTGCTGCCAGGCCGTATAATCTAATCTTTTGTTTTAAGATAACAAACCCTAAAAAACTGGACATCGCTGGCATCAGAGTAAACACTGCAGCTGCAGAAATTGGAGTGGCGCTTTTTAGGCCTTCGAACATTAAGACGAAATAAAGGCTAAATGTACCGCCAAGAATGAAATAACGCCAAGAAGCTAGTATAGCGCTTTTGATGATTGTTTTGGTTAAAAATGCAATAAGCCCCATAATGCATGCAGCTAATCCAAAACGTACTGCCGTTAACGCAATGGGAGAAATTTCATTTGCAATCATCGACCCAAAAGAAAAGGAACCAGCAATTAATATTGAAAAACAAAGCATTGCTGCATGACTTTGCAAAATTTTATTCACAAGAAACTTTCAGCGTTCGGGTTGTTTAGTAGAAAGTGCTTAGAGGCCTAAAGAAAAGCTCTAGCTATCTGTAATAACACTAAAACAAGGTGCCGCTAGAGTAAACTGTCTTAAAGTTACTGTCATATTAAACTCGGTTTACTTGGGCACGGTGGTTTTGCAGCGTTCGTGAATAATAAAGCACTCCCCATTTAGGTGAAACGTATCACTGCTTTCGCTGGGTTTGCCAATTATTGAGCGTACAGAGTTAGGCTGCACCAGAAATCTGATGCGAGTTTTCACTTGTCTGACAGCACCTTGAAGGCCGGTGTGCGGTATTGCCCGCATTTCTTGGGCGGAGGTATCGGGCTTGCTGCATTTGCCAAGCTTCTGGCTGCAGTCGATGGGGACGGGGTTCTTACATTTGATATTAACCCCAACTCCCTTCGCGAAGCATTTAGGCTCCTGGTCGGCCAGGGACTCTGGCAATTTATGGACCGCTCGAGGCTGGGGCTGGGTCGATCCAGCTAAATATCAAATCTCACAAGTTCAATGCGATAAAAATTTGTATGCTTTTTTTTACCGAGAAAACCGTTGCATTAACTTCCAAAGTGATCAGGGTTATGCGTAGCTCTCGTGGAACAAGAGGAAAGCCCTACTATGCCGATCCGAAACAGATATGCCGAATTGCATGCGGAGATCACAGAATGGCGCCATGATTTTCACATTCACCCAGAACTTTTGTTTGACGTTCACAGGACGGCTGCGCGGGTTGCAGAATTGCTACGGTCATTTGGATGTGATGAAATTGTTGAGGGAATTGGGAGAACTGGTGTCGTCGGGGTCATCAAAGGCAAGAGCTCTGAAAGTGGTAAAGTCATCGGATTGCGAGCAGATATGGATGCGTTGCCTATTCATGAGATGACCGACTTAGACTATTCATCTCGAGTGGTTGGAAAAATGCATGCCTGTGGGCATGATGGGCACACCGCCATGCTGTTGGGTGCTGCAAGATATCTCGCAGAAACACGAAATTTTAATGGAACTGCCGTCGTTATTTTTCAACCTGCTGAAGAGGGCGGTGGCGGTGGATTAGCGATGTGCCAAGACGGCCTTATGGATCGGTTTGGAATTCAGGAGATATATGGAATGCACAACGCGCCTGGCTTGCCTGTAGGGCAGTTTGCTATCCGACCTGGTGCGCTTCTGGCGTCCGCGGATGATTTTGAAATTGTTGTAACTGGCAAAGGTGGGCACGCAGCGGCTCCACACGAAGCTGTGGACACGACGCTAGTTGCTGCTCAAATTTTATTGTCACTACAGACGGTTGTGTCGCGTAATGTTGATCCAATTAAACGTGTTGTGTTGACTGTCGGTACCTTTAAGACTGATAGTGCGGCAAGCAATGTGATTGCACATGAAGTTAGAATGGAAGGCACGGTGCGCACGCTTGATGCGCAATACCGATCTTTCGCCGAAACACGTATCCGCGCCATTGCACAAGGCACCGCCGCGGCACTTGGCGCGACCGTTGAGATAAATTGGATGCCTGGTTATCCCGTCACGGTAAATACACCTGAAAATACAGAATTTGCGGCTGAGGTTGCTCGGTCAATTGCAGGGAATGTGAACGACGATGTTGATCCGATAATGCCTGCTGAAGATTTTAGCTACATGCTGGAAGAGCGGCCTGGCGCCTATATTTTTCTCGGCAATGGTGATAGCGAAATGTGCCATCATCCGCGTTATAATTTTGACGATGAGGCGATCCCATTTGGGGCTAGCTGGTACTCAGGTATGATCGAGGCGAGAATGAACCTCGTGATTTAATAGTTTTATCGTTGGTCGGTGTCCGAAATTCCAGCTATGGTGCGAGGTCTTTTGTGCTCAGCAGTTTTGTATATATATCGCTCCTAAACGTAGGAAGTTCTGGGGCGGGGTAACGAGATTTGATAGCAAATTCAATTCTGTTTTACTTAACGGTTTTGAAGGCACGTGCCTTCAAGCTCTTTTGAATTTCATAAATTGAAATTGGTACATTGGGTTGTGGTTGAGGAATGCGAATGGGAGTCTCGTTGAGACGCGGTTTGATTGTCGCTTCACCGCACAGCATCCGCCTAGTATAGTCTTTGATCCCATCCCACATCGTCATTGAACCCATGATTGGTAATGCATCCGCAGCCATCATTTCGTAAAACAAAATACGCCGCGAGCGGTCAAAAGTGTTTAAAGTAGAGCCGTGGACCATTCTTCCATGATGGATTTAGATAGATCCAGCCGGCCCTTCCAATTCAACAGCATCGGCATTGTTTAAGCCAACATCTTCAGGAATAAAGGCGCCCGCAAAAACGCCATCAACATGATGATCATAGACCGGTCCCTTATGACTATCCCGGATAGACCATCAAAGGCCTATTCTCGCTTTCCATATCATCGATAATTGCGCCAATGGCCAAAATGTCATCGTTAGTGTGTGGATAGAAAGCATAGTCCTGATGCCACTCCACTGCAGCGCCGTAACCAGCAGATTTCATGTTGAGATTCGATGTATGCAGTCGAAAATCAGGCTTGGCTAAATCTGGTGCAGGAGCGAGGATATGATTAGAAAACATCAATTTGCGCATGAACTTACTGATTTTTTGAGGCAGCTTGACACGGCGTAATCGCGGATCCTCGATTGTATGGCTATCTTCCAAATCTAATCGATCGTTTGACTTGGTCATACTGCGTGCTTCATCTTCAAACCGAGAAATCTCAGCACGTATCTTGATCAAGATATCATCAGAAAGATGACGTTCCAAAACCAAGTATCCCATCTCACGATAGGCCTCAATTTGTTAATATGATAAGATTTCAGGCCCAACTTGACCCCCCGAAGTCAATCGGTGAGGAGTTAAGCAAAGTTGTCAACTCTGCTCCTATGATTATGACGGGCGTTGCCATTGGTTAAGATCACCTGATTTTATTTTTGAAGTTATACGTATTAAAAAAACTGGTATTAGTCCCGCTTTCGTCACCTCTAGTCGTTAATGTTAATTGCTTCTTTGGCGTGGTTATGCATGGAATTGGTATGAAGCTTATGGTTTTACGGCTCACTTTTTAACCAATAGATAGGGAGGATTTATGACAGATCATTCGTTTGAATTTACGCGAGCCATTACCCGCTGTCCTGCAAGCAGTGTTGTTGATGGTCTGCGAGCTGAAGATAAAGGAATACCAAATTTTGATCAGATGTTAAAAGACCACTCGCATTACGTCGCAACATTACGAGAAACAGGCGCAGAAATTATTGAATTGCCGGCACTTGTAGAATTTCCCGACGCAGTATTCGTTGAAGATGATGTTCTTTGTCTGAAAGATTGTGCTGTCCTAATGCGTCCAGGTGCAGTGTCACGAATGGGTGAGGTCGTGATGATAGCTCCTACAATACGCGCCCATTACAATGACGTTTTCGAAATAAATGGTCCGGGCTTTATCGAAGGAGGAGATATTTTGACAACTTCTCGCGAAATCCTGATTGGTAAATCAGCTAGAACGGATGCCGTAGGCATAAAGGAATTGAGAGCGATTGTTGAACCGCGTGGATACGTGATCCGCGAAGTTCAAACGCCTCCTGATGTGCTGCATTTCAAGACTGACTGTTCGCTACTAGATGGCAACACGATACTATCGACAAGGAAACTGGCTGACTCTGGGTGTTTTGCAGGTTATCGAGTGTTACACACAGCAGATGGTGAAGAAGCTGCGGCAAATGCCATTAGATTTAACCAATTTGTAATAATGGCCGCCAACTTTCCTAAAACGGCTCAAATGCTGCGAGAAAATGGGTATGAAGTCCGTGAAATCAATAATACTGAATGTGAAAAAATCGACGGTGGTATGTCCTGCCTAAGCTTGAGATTTTAGGAGTGCTTTAAATCGGCATTTATATGCCTATCTATACCGATCATATTTGTAATACGTGTCGGATTTGGACACATTATATAACAGGTATGATAGCTATCTAGCCACAAGCTTTGGTACACTCACATACTTGATGAGATCTTTTTGCGTCCGCTGTACTTTTTCTACAAGCTCTTTTGCATATGGAGAGGGAGTGGTGTCCCTTTTTTGGTCAAAGGCATTTGGATGAAGGCAAGGTGCGTTGTGCTTTAACGCCCAGGCAGACATGCTAACTAAAATTGGGATTAGTTCTATAGCCTTCGAAGTTAAACAGTAAATTTTGCGTTGTGAGTGATACGGATCGCAATGGTGAATGAGCAAACCAATATCGCACATGCGACCTAATCGTGCTGCTAAGGTACCGGATGAAATTTTTTCATTATTGTTAGCCAAAATCAAATTGAAGGTTCTTTGATCAAAAATAGCGATATCTCTTAGGATAACTACTGACCAATGATCAGCTAGTATTTCTGCTGCCGAAGAAATTGGGCAGTACATTTTGGCATTAGCTGTTATTCGTTCGCCCATTGTAGCCACCAGTATAAAAAATTCCATCAAGTTAAATTTGCTAACTTTTCTGTGCACGGTAATCAATGCATAAATTAAAAAAGGCACTAAAGAGGTGTGATTTAATGCATCGATGGATATTTACCAAATATAGGATACCTGCTCTCGCAGATGTTTGCCGCCTGAGGCCGCTATGGTTCGCTCAATGCGCTACACGGGCTGCGTCTGTTCATGTTGTCTGCGTGGGGGATGCGGCGCCACCTTTCTGCAACCTCTATTGATTGTGCTATTATTCGGGGCCACTGAAGTTATAAGAATATCAATCTTCGATGGTAGGCAAGATCATCTCAGCGTGAAGCTCACCTTATTGCGACAGCCGGTTAGTTCTATCGAAAAACTGCATTTCACGCCCATATTCCATCGCAGCGGATAGTGAACTGCCTGGTACCCGTGTTTCGCAATGAGCGGGGACCGCTTCAAACTTTAAAAAATTTTGGTGAATAGTCATGTACAGTGCCTCCTGAATTCTACACGGAGAAATCTCAAAATTGGATTACTTCGAAGGCTTTAGATTTGAGACCAATCTGAGGTGGTAACTATAGGTTGACCTATTGGTCTGATGCTCATGCTGTAAAAATCCACATAAATAAGACAAATTTTGATGGTTGCCCCGATAGTGAAAAAGCAGGGGAAACTTATACCTATAGCTCTCCCTAAAGCTGTCCCTAAAAATGTGGACAAAATGGCAAGAAAATGCCAAATCCATAGCCGAAACGCCAGTAGGCCTTGAGTTCAATCCACAGAGATAGGGGCGGATGGCTAACCCGCTGCGTTCACCCACAGTTGTTAGTCATCCAGCGGCGTGCGCTTGCCGCTGGACAAACGCCGACCTCCCCCTGAGAAGAAAATGGCTATTAAATTTTTTCTATGTTCACCTGGTGCGACTGTGAGATATTTCAAGTGTCTAAAGAAACGTCAGCTACCCATTTTGAGGCAGCTGGCAGGTTCGAGCTCTGGATGGCCTTCGGAGGATATCACGGACGACGGATTATCGAAGGATATACTCAAATCATAACATTGAGTTTCATTATGAGATAATGTTTACGTTAGGTTAAAGAAGATAAGCCACGGATAACTGCAAGATATGCTGGCAGTTTTCTATCTTTTGTGAATAATTTGAGCGGTAAATTCTCAGTAATTCCAGATCGTCAACTCAGCATCACCTGTGGCCTCTGTAAACATCATACGCCTCTAGAGGTTGCAAATTTGATAGCTGTAGTTGGAGGCGACACTACAGCCCATGAGGTATGCCAGAGAACCAGGTGCAATAACTGTGATGGAAGGGTAACAACACGTATCAGATCATCCACAAGGGGGCTTAAGGCGTTGCTATGGATGAATCTTTAGTGTTGAAAATTCTAGCAGAGCGTAGCGGGCTTATTACTATCTATGATAGAAGTAGCACACTCGATAAATGTCTATGGGGGCGATCAATGAAACTTGAAAAAGCTATGATTGAGCGAAGATCCATTCGAGGCTTTAAGGATGAGCCTATATCCAAAGCTCTTCTGGAGGATGTTATTGCCCTTGCAAATCGAGCGCCATCTTCAATGAACACTCAACCTTGGCACTTACATGTATTAACCGGAAAGCCTCTTGAGGCAGTAAGGCTTGGCAATACAGAGCGCATGCTTGCCGGTATGCCCCCTGTTCGTGAAATCGAAAACTATGCTGCATATGAGGGAGAACATCGAAAACGTCAGATTGAGATAGCTGTGCAGTTATTTGAAGCTATGGGTATCAAGCGAGAGGATTCAGAGCGGCGACAAGATTGGGTTATGAGAGGTTTTCGTCAGTTTGATGCACCTGTTTCAATCGTTGTTTGTTTTGATCGATCCCTTCTTGAGAATACTATTGCCCATTTTGATACTGGAGCGATGACGTATGGGCTAGTTCTTGCTGCGTGGAGCAAGGGCCTTGGAGCGGTTATTAACGGCCAAGGGATCATGCAAAGCCCGGTGGTGCGCGAAGCAGCTGATATTCCTAAAGATCAAGTTATACTAACTTGTGTAGCCCTTGGCTGGCCCGATGAAGAGTTTGTCGCCAATTCAGTTGTATCTCGCCGACGGCCGATAGAAAATGTCACAAGATACGTCGGGTTTGAGGAATGATTTAGGCTGTGAACCTCTAACCTCAGTACTTAACAATCCTGTTCTTGGGATGATGGCATAGCAGTCCGCTGGAAAAATTCAGTTTTGTTATGTCACACTACGGGGCAAAAAACAGCCGCCCTTTTAAAGTAATATGACCGTCTCTCACATTTATTCTGAAAAAGGTTCCTTCTATCTAATGATTTAGGAAGCTAGACAGTCGTGCTTGAAGCATCCAATAAAGAGATTTACTCTAGTATGAAATTTATCAAGTCGGGTCAGCCAGTACTGAATTTTTAACTGACTGGCCGAGTTAATAATTTTTGAAAAGCGACGTAGTAGTTGAGTTCGATACTCAGAATTTTACGTCGCCGTACCTTGAACTTTAATTATAGTTCGTAAATTTACATCAAGTGCATCATATATTTTCGCAGCAATAGGGTTGCTCGCGATTGCGTCATAAGTACCCTCAATTTCTGACATTGAGGGATATGTTACACCCAACAAAAAATCACCTGCATTGTTGCCCGTCATTATTCTTGCAAACCTAAAAGTTTGCGCCCCAGTTTCTGCAAACATAGGAGATGCTTCTGCCATCAATTCCATTAATTCCGGTTGTGAGATATGAGATTTTCCGCGTGTTAAAATGACATATTTTCTTTGAGGGCTAGCCGGTGCATCAAAAGGCACGTCGCAAAATTTTGCTATATTTCGCATCGTGACTGTTAATCCAGTTCCCATTATTTTTCCGTAAGTTACTGATGTAGAAAAGACATCCATTACATTTTCAAAATCGTTCAGAGACTGGAAGAATTGCTGAAAGACTACGCTGCCTACGTTGTTTCCGGTCATTATGGTACCAACGCTAGCTCTTGTTGATCCAGCTGCCTTGGACTCCTCAGCAAGTGTTACACCTAGCGAAACAGCTTCTGATAGTTTGCTAGGCGGTACAGCCCCAACTGTATTGACGTAGAAATTTTCTGACATTTGTTAGCTCCTAAGATTAATACTCCTATACGTATAAAAGATCTCTCGGATTACATTGGTTCAAGTCTAAATCTTGAAGTGGTTGGAATAATTGTGGCCTCGTGGCGTATGCTGCGAAGTACGGGCAGTAAAACTAGAGGCAACGCTACAGGTAAATACTCTATCTTAACATTTTTCTGTGCTAACGCTCGCTCAAGCTCTATACAATTTCAGAAAGGAATATCGCCGTTGGCACTATCGGATTAAACTAGGTTGAAGTGGGCAGGGTGGGTTTGTCACGTACGTGAATGTTAAAACACTCTCCGTTCGCTACTTCAAAACAAGCCCAGAGATCATCCTCCTTGCTGTAATTGCTCTGGTATAATTGCTCCACTCGCTCCACTGCTCCTTCCTAATAGGGGCTAAAAGCGCGTAATGGAGGCTTAATCCACCGCTACGCCCCCTCTTTTTTCACCCTGGGGGGGCTATTTCAACTTGCGATGCACAAGTGGGCTTGCACACGACTACGCGGCTATTTGCATTCTGAGGCTAGGGCCCGCCAAATGGGCAACAGGGGCTGGGTGTGGGGTAAGGTTGGACACGTGGATCTGCAGGAGTGCTAACTCTGCTCACGCGCTAATTTCAATCTGCACTGAGCCGCGATTCTCGCTGAGTAGCGTTAATTATTCAGTGCATAGATTTTATGTCGTGCTGGCAATCTGATGGATTTTCTCGTTTGTTTGACAGCACCGCAATTGAGGTCTTGATGAGATGAATAATCAAAACAGTAGCCGCTAAAAGCGTAATAGCGGCTACTATGTTGCTCACAGGGCATTTCCCAAGACAATTAGATCTTTTGAGAATTGCTGCGGGTCTGATGGCATTTCGCCGTCAAGGACTCGTGCTTGTTCAAATAAAATTCTGCTCACAGATTTTTGCAATTCCGCAGAAAGTGTTGGTATTTTTTTCACGAGGTCATGATTGCAATTCACTTCTAGCACTTTCTTTCCGCCCTCAAATTCAGGGTTTTGTGCTTTGAGAATTCGTTCAAGGTTGAAATCCAGTCCTCCTTCACCCGCGACTAACCTGACGGGGCTTCCGACCAATGCTGTTGTAGGTTTGACATCCTCGACCAAGTCACTAATGCAGTTCTTGATCAATGCAGCGACTGTATTTGTTTCTTCGCTATTAGATTTCTCTACTTCAACTTCGTCATTCAAGTCTGAGAGATCATATTTTTCGCGTGAGATAGATAAGAACGCCTTCTCTTTGAAGGAAACCATTTGAGACATCCAAAAAGCATCAATTGGATCTGTCATAAGAAGGACATCAACCCCTTTGGCTTGGAAGCCCTCTAGGTGCGGGCTTGATTTAGCCTGCTTTAGAGTGTCGGCTGCAAGATAGTAAATCTGGTCCTGTTTTTCGCCCATTTCTTCAATGTAATTATCTAGGTTGATAAACCTATCCTGTTTCAGGGAATAAACTCGGGTAAGTTCTGCAATTTTTTCACGGTTTTCAAAATCTTCGTACAGTCCCTCTTTGAGAACCTTGCCGAATTGTTCCCAAAATGCATCGTATTCAGTCTCGTCTTTTTTCAACTTCTTTTTAAGTTCAGACAGGACCTTTTTTGTAACAGACTTACCGATTTTTTTAATGACTGGACTGTTTTGCACCATTTCCCTACTAACGTTTAGGTCCAGACCCGTTGTGTCTAGGATCCCTTTTACAAAACGTAACCATGTGGGAATTACGCCGTCCACATTTTGGCTGATGAACACACGATTGATGTATAGACCAACCTTGGTTTTTCTTTCTGGTTCGAACAGATCAAATGGCGCGGTCTTTGGGACGAACAACAGATTAGTGAAGTCGATAGATCCCTCAGTCTTGTTATGTAGAGTAATGAATGGTTCATCGAAGGCGCCTAAGCTGCTTTTGTAAAATTCTAAGTATTCTTCCGTCGAAATTTCAGACGGTGACTTTGTCCAGAGTGCTTGTGCACTATTTGCTTGTTCCTTATCTGCATCCTTTTCAGACACAAAAATTGGCACAAGAATATGATCTGAATATTTTTTGATCAGCATTTTTATTTTTGCAGGATCGGCATATTCTTTAGCATCTTTACGCAGGAATAGTTTGATCGAAGTGCCTGTGGCATAAGCATTATTGGATGCAGTAATTGTGTACCCCGTCTGACCATCACTCTCCCAAATATTTGCCTCTTCTTCTCCAACCTTTCGAGTGGTGACTACAACTTTTTCGGCAACCATGAAGGCAGAATAAAAACCCACACCGAACTTACCAATGAGTGTTTTTGTGGCGTCTTTGTTATCAGCATTTTCACTGACGCTATCTAAAAACGAAGAGGTCCCAGAGCGTGCAATTGTCCCCAGTGTTTCTGTAAGATCATCTGAGCTCAGCCCGATACCAGTATCTGCAATTTCGATTGTTTTCTTTTTTTTATCTATGTGAACGCAGATCTCGTCTGCACCATCATTTAGAATTTGCGGTTTTGTCTGACCCAGAAATTTGCGTTTGTGTATCGCATCAGATGCATTGGATAGCAGCTCACGTAAAAATATATCTCTGTCGGAGTAGAGTGAATTAATCACTATGTTCAGAATTTTGCCTGTATCTGCTTCAAATTTATGGGTCTGTACCGTCATATTTACCTCCATTGTTCGCATCGATAGATAGTGACACTATTAAATTTTGCAATATGTTCATTTGCACAGTAGCTGGGCCAAACTGCATGCTTGCAGCAGTTACAGTTTAAACGGCACTGTCAGATTAAACTCGGTTGAAGTAGGCAGGGTGTGTTCGTAGCGTCCGTAAATGACAAAACACTCTCTATTCCACTATTTCAAAACAACCCCAGAGATTATCCAGCTGGCTGTCATGCTGTATGTTCGGTTCCCATTTGCGCTTCGCAATGTAGAAGAGCTTCTTCATGAGTGTGGTGTTGATGCTGGCATTACCCGATTTGCCATTATCGCCAGATATAACTTGCGCATACATCGCTGTTACTGATGCGGTGCTCCTGTTTAAGGCGATGCTCCGCCCAATCGAATGCAGACCAGCCCC
>Ga0209199_1005249_pt1 | contig 11423 bp, 8 predicted proteins | sample COGITO_mtgs_1105_7_FD_184805 | JGI IMG/M metagenome (GOLD analysis project Ga0209199, IMG submission 184805) | Pelagic marine microbial communities from North Sea - COGITO_mtgs_110523 (SPAdes) (version 2) | ecosystem: Environmental > Aquatic > Marine > Epipelagic ...
ATGGTACTCTCCAGATAGGTTCACGATAAACCCAAGTCACGCTGGTAGCACCGTTTTGTACAGCGTTAACCGCTATGTCTGTGGCAGATTTAGAGCCACCCAGAACCGCCACGCGTTTTCCGTCAACCATTTTGGGATTAGTGTATTGAGAAGAATGCATTACCTGCCCACCAGCATTTTGAAAGGCATCTTGCCCCGGGTGACTGATAATGTTTTTGTCTGAAAATTGGCCCGTGCATACGGAAACAAAATCGAAGTCTTCGGACCAAGTGTAAGAACCAGACTCAATTATAAGTGTCCAACCCGGTTGTCCATCGTTGCGACGATCCATCGATTTAATGTTTGTATTGAGTTTGAATAAGCGGGCTAGGTTATGTTTATCAGCATATGAATGCAAATAAGCGTGGACCTGCGGCCCTTTTGGCCACTCTGGGTATTCGTCCGGCATCGGATGATCTGTGAAGCAATAGAGATCTTTTGGTGATTGGGTTTGAACATCCGGATAGGATCTACTGAGTTCCCAAACTCCGCCAAAATCATGGCTTCGTTCAAAGCCAACCACGCGATGCCCACGTTCGTCGAATGCTTTAGCCGCAGCTAAGCCGCTGACACCGCCACCAATGACTGCAACTTTTTTTCTTTTAACAGTTGAAGCCATCTCTTTAACCTTCGTCCGGTGGAGGTAAGAAATCAACCTCGTGCAGTGCCGATAATCGCACTAATTCAGCCGGGTCAGTTACTCCGTCCAGTGCACCAAAAAGATCAAAGAGCTTACGAGCTGGCGCTACTCCAAACACACAAGTTACTTCACCCTCAGAGCGGTTAAAAATACCATGTGCTTCGCCCATTGGCATGCGGACAGTATCGCCCGGGCCAGCTTTGTGAACATCGCCAAGAAATTCAACCTCGAGCTCTCCTTCCAGCATTGTAACCCATTCATCCTGCGTGGAATGAATGTGCGGCGGAACAAATGTATCTGCGGGTATCGTTGCGTGCCAGATTAGGGCATTTGGTGTATGCAGTTTCGGCACATATGTATGCCCAACAACATTCCAACTTATTCCATCCAAACCGCTATCGGCTGGCGTAATTCCCTTATCCATTTTCAATCTCCTTTTTGTTGTTTGAACATATATAAGGAAAAAAATTGGCCTATTATCCGAATTACGACTCAATCGTCCTAATTTATTTTAAGTTTGAAGATTTGTAGAAAAAGCGTACCTTGTTTTTGAGGAATGACATGAATCTCTACACTCAACCAAACGAACGATTGGCTAACCATCCCTTATTTCGTACAAAGGATGTGGACGAGGCCCGAAGCTGTGTTGCTGAAAAGTTTTGTGACCATAAACTTGAGGCCTATGGTCGTAATGCGGTTGTCGATGTGCGTCACAATCATGCCGCCGGATTTGATGTCTCCGTAAACTATCTTCAGTATGGTGGAAATGTTTCAATAGATCCGGGACATCTCGGATCGTTTTATCTAATTCAAATTCCTCTTTCTGGCGGAGCAATTATAAAACATTGCGGAGTTGAAATTCTTGCCGATAATTGTACGGCGACCGTTCTGAATCCAGATCGTGCAACTAAAATGTTTTGGCGCCACGATTGCAGAAAACTACTTTTGCAAATTGACAAAACACATTTAGAAAAAGTGGCGCGTGCTTTGATTGGACGAGATATTCCCGGTCCAATCCGTTTCCACCCGAGGCTTGACTTACAATCCAAGAATGGAATTTTTCTTCGTAAATCTATGCTATCCTGTGCATTGGCGGCGGAGACTGGTCAAATCTTTGATGGTCGGCACGTTTTGAAAGATCGACGAATTGAGCACGACCTAGCTCTCGCTCTACTGAGCCACCATGATAACAATTTAACCCACATAATTGAAAATGCGAAGGATCATATCCTGTCACGCGATGTAAAACGAGCGGTTGAATTCATTCACGCCAATTATGCTGAACAGCTGACCATGTCAGAACTTGCACAGGCCGCAGGCGTTTCAATACGAACACTGCAGAAAGGGTTCCAACGAGAATATGCTCAAAGCCCTATGACTTACTTAAAGAATATTAGACTGGACATGTCACATTATCTTCTTGCCCAACGGCGTGATGATAACACCGTTACTGATGTCGCCTATTCTTCCGGATTTTCTCATCTGGGACGGTTTTCCGCAGATTACAAGGCCCGCTTTAACTGCTCTCCCCGCAACACTGATGCTTGGTTGTGCTGCTGATCTCTTTTCAGTTCAACAATATTATCTCGCACAAAAAAGTATACCAATACACAAACACTGTGTTTGAAGACTATGTTGCAAACACAGTGTTCAACTCAGCGTTTCCAGCATACTTTAGGCAGAAAAAGTGCGCTACGTACAATACGCCATGTGTCAAAACTTAAACTAATTTAGCTATGATCATAGCTATTATTTGATACAGAAAGCCAATAGATAAGACTAACGGTAAGCGCCGCGGTCACCGCAGCATGTAATATTTCAGCGGACAGAAGCGTCAGCATGTAGCCAGTTATCAATGGACCACAGGCTGCTCCAAAATCCCGCCAAGCTTGCATGCGTGCAAGAGGACCGATTGGGTCGTCGTCAAGTGCGAGTTCTTGTGTAACCACTGCCGGTCCAAGAGACGCAAGTGCTCCGCGAAAAATCAGCATAATGAGCGCTCCCAGAATTGTGAGGCCGAGGGCGATCAAACCAAAACCTAACGTCATCATAAATGTAGCTGTAACGAAGACTCTTCTCACACCAAACCGATCTGCTATCCAACCAAATAGAGGTGCCGCGATCGCCTCACCAAAGTGGCGCATAGCCAGCAATGCACTCCCAGCCACCACCGCATCAGACAGCGATGTATCTCGAGCGAATATTAAAGTTATTGAGATAGCGAATACCCCGTCGACGCCATACCCCTGCAAAAAGTAAATCACGTCGATCGGTTTTGGTCGTACAAGCGACGGTGGGCTTTCACGCTTAATTACATCACCCCGGCTTATGGGCAGATTGAACGCTATTATAAGTGATAAGGCAGTCGGGACCGCAAGGAGAAGAAAAGTTATTTTTGGCCCATAGTGTACAACAAGCCAGGCTCCCGTAAACAGTGCCAATATAGGACCTAGACGCTGAATCGCCTGTCCAATACCAACGCGGATTCCAATTTTTGAACGATATTCAACTGCATAAGATAGAGTTGCGAGCACAAGAACTGCGTAGGTCAGGCCCCATAAAACTCGAGCTAGTAGGATAATAGCAGGGCCGTCTCCCAAGCCATACATAGCAGTGCTAGCAGTTGCTGCAATCGAAGCAACTATGCACATACGCCGGACACCTACAGTTTGAGTTAGGCGTGCCAAAATACCGTATGCGAAGACCCTAACGAACCTGTTGACAGACAACATCACGCCGACCAAAGGCAGGGTCAGACCAAAGTCTTCGGCGTAAGCTGGCAGAACAGCATAGAGCAGCGCGTCCCCAAGCAGAGCCAATGACATGATCGATGACGAGCCAATAATAGCATGCCATCCATTGCTGGTCTCGTTATTCATGATGGCAAACCTTTTCAAGTATTTTAGGGAAGTGCGGGCCTTGCCGCCAATACGCTAATGAAATGCTGAGGTATGCTGAAAAATTACGTTAGCGCGGATAACAGAAAACTTGTAATTGGCCCAGATAATGGCGGCAATCTTTCAAAGTAAGGGGTGTTTGCCAGTGTCTCACAAGAGGCTCCAATGCTGGTATAATATTCCCACTAAGAAAGCACCAGAAAGTGACAAAGCGATGTATAGAGCGAAGACCTGAGGCCGGGCCAGCGCCCAGACTGCCATTGCAGCTGGAATTGAGGTGACACCTCCTGCAACAAGAAATGCCATAGCCGCACCCGGTGCCATGCCTTGCTCCATAAGCCGTCCAACCAGAGGTAGCGCAGCATAGCCGTTTAAATAAGCTGGAACGCCCACCAAAGTTGCGGTGATAATCGGCATGAGGCTTTCACCCCCGATCGCAGCAGTAACTGTCTCAGCGGGCACCCAAGCCAGCATCAAACTTTCTAGGATAAAGGCTAAAGTCAGCCACTTGGCCAAAAACAACGTTGTCGTCAAAGCCGTATTTCCAAAACTTGCGCGGCGTTCGGACTCGGTCCAAAAACGCCATATAATGGGTTTCGGCTTACGGATTTTCGCACCACCGCAGCCACCATTTCCGAACCCTTCGCGTAGGGGATCAGCAAGGGCTCCGTTTTTCATTAAGATATGCACGATAGTTCCGCCGAAAACCCCAAGTCCTATGGCTGCAATCGCTTTGGCCGCTGCAAACTCGAAGCTAATCATGCCAGCCGTTAGCACAAACATGGAGGGGTCCATGATTGGCGAGGCAAGCCAAAAGGCCATAACTGCCGAAAGCGGCACACCCATTGCCAACAGAGCCGCAATTAGTGGGATAACCCCGCAGGAGCAAAAAGGAGAAATGCCTCCGGCAAGTGCACCCATTCCGATCATCAATAGGGGCGTACCAGTAAAGGCTTTGGCGATCAGATTGTCGGCTCCAGTGGCACCTGCCCATGCAGCGATAGCAATCGACAATACCAGAAAGGGTGCTGTGTTAAGCAACGCTGAACCGACAAAGAATGCACTTTGGGCAGACTGTGAGCGGTCAAATATAAAAAGTAAGCCAAATAATATTGCCGAGATGAGCCACACCTTCTGTGCCTGCCAAAATTGGCGTATTGCAATCCAAAACTCAGAAGGCTCATGAGTGATATCAGACATAACGAAGCCTCCAAGGTTTTAGCCGATTAAAACAATACGCGTCATTCGCACGTATCATGCAATCTCTTCCTTAGATCTCACGGCAACACCGACACAACATTCGGAGGTCAAAAAATCAATTAAGTTGTTCATGGATAAATAATCCACACAATTTAAAACTTCACGTCCGCGTTTTTCTTGAAGAATGAGGCCGCAGCTTACTAACGAAGAAAGGTGGTGAACAAGTGTTGAAGGCGCAATATTTAGTTGGTCTCCAATATCGCTGATCCGCAAACCATTCTCTCCTGCTTTCACAAGTAGGCGGAAAATTGACAACCGGGCGTCATGGCCAAGGGCTGAAAAGGCGCGTGCGTGTGAAATATTTTTATTCATTCCAGATAATAAAACTATAAAACTAGTTTTGTAAATTCTTAACTTCAATTGTTACATTTGGGTAGGTTTTACAAAGCCTGTTTCGAAGTCTTACACTAGAGGCCTTCTCCTCGTCCTCTAAGGAAGTTTAAGTAGTGTTGATAAATTCAACAAATAAACAAACACTGTATCGCCTAGCTGTGCCTTGTAGTTAGCTGACCTACTTTCATGAGAAGCACACCAAAACTAAATTTCCTCTAAAAACTGGGTCAACGCTTGCCATGACTTTTGGTCTGCAGAAGCATCGTAATCTCTAGATCCGTCAACTGTAAAAGAATGACGAGCACCACCATAAATTTCTGCATCATGCTCCACACCAGCCTCTTGCAACTGGTTCATCAAATTAGCCAAGTCAACCATGCCCGAGATGGGATCAGCTGATCCATGAAGCAACAAAACCGAGCCTTTGGTTTGAGCATAATCTTGTCCCTCGGGCGTGTTAAGTCCACCGTGAAAGCTAACAAATCCATCAAGGTCCATTGCCGCGCGAGCAGCCTCTAAAACCGCCGCACCTCCAAAACAATATCCAATTAGGATGTTTCTGGAGCCTACACCCAGGGCGTTAGAAGCCGCGTTTATAGCTGTTTTTATACGGGTCCGAAATTCATCTCTGTTTTTATAAAGTGCCCCAGTTTCGCGTCTATAATCCTCAAAGCCCTCAAGTTTTGCCTCAACACCAAAAAGATCCAACGCAATTGCAGTGAACCCTAAATCGGCGAGCATTCCAGCCCTTTTCTGTTCATAGTCAGTGAGGCCGTTCCAGTCATGAATGATATATACGTTTCCCTTTGATTCAGTTTTTGGGAATACAGCAAAAGCTCTAAACTGTTTATTCCCAATCGTATAATCAAGGTATTGTGAGTGTGCACCGGCACTTACCACAGAAGAACTGAGCCAGATGGTGGTTAAAATAGAAACTATCAATTTAAGCATTTCGAAACTCTTCAATTTACAGGTTTTAATCTTTGAAGTGGTGCTATTTTTTGAAAAGAAAAGCAAATGATAAAGTCTACAGATTCACAAACACTATGTTCGAAGAACTATGTTGCAAACACTGTGTTCAACACAGCGATTCCAGCATACTTTGGACAGAAAAAGTGCGCTACGAGTGCGCTACACCACGTGTGAAAACTTTAGTCATTGATTTATATTGATAAATGGTAGCGGAGGAGGGACTTGAACCCCCGACATGCGGATTATGATGGAATGTATTATTATTTTTATATTTAAAAAAAATACTATATTACTGAATATTCGGAGCGCCACATAGCGCGCTATGTGTCAATCCGTGGCCCATACGTTACTGTGTTCAACACAGTGTCTTCAACATAAACTAAAACCTCACATAACGAACTTATCATATGCAAGCCAGCTCAAAACCGTGATTGGAAAATACAGTTGGCTAAGGCAGGCGAGACATAACGGTTGTCGCGAACTCCTCTTAAAGAGAGTTATGAGCACTATTGTTAGGCAAACAACCGCGAAGCAGTATAAAATTTAATAGGTATGACAATTTTTTCGATTGGTATGGTTTTTTGAACTATTATCGACGAATATAAAAGTGAGCTGTACAACTTTTTATCATGCTCATCATGTATGGGTCGGTTTTAAGACAGAACGCTTTAATCAACCAAATTATAAATTGAATTATGAATAAAGTCCTCCCTGTAAATGATCGCAGAGCTGCAATTTCTATGGTTGCAGGAATGCTTGTAGTTGGCTTCATAGATAATTTCATTGTTTTCATCTCTGAAACAATTGGTCTGTGGCAATTTCAAATCACCCGAGCAGCCATTGCTTTGCCCTTGATCATATTGCTGGCATGGTTTGGAGCACAGACTTTACGTCCAAACCGTCTTTGGGCGGTTGCGCTTCGCAGTGCTTTCTTAGCAATCGCTATGCTATTTTATTTTTGGTCTTTGGCCTTGATACCCATGGCACAAGCGCTGGCCGGCTTGTTTACATCACCAATCTTTATTTTACTCATTTCTGGTTTGGTTTTGCGCCAGCGCATTGGTCCAATGCGAATTCTGGCTGTCGCTATTGGATTTGTTGGTATTATTTTCGTGGTAGATACAGATCTTGCTGACCTTAGCTTTTTAAGTTTTCTCCCAATCTTTGGGGGATTTTTTTACGCTATGGCTGCGGTTGCTACCCGCCAGTTATGTGAAGGTGAGAGCACTTTGTGTTTAGTTGCATTTCTGATGATCGCACAGAGCCTTTTGGGAGTGATTGCCTTAACTGTTTTGACTTGGATCAGTCCCGAAGTGCCCGAAGGATCGGCTGGCTTTGTTCTGCGTGGTTGGGTATCAACGATTGGCCCGACCTTACCCTGGATATTTCTACAAGCAATAGGTTCAATCTTTGGCATAGGCTTGATCATCCGAGCATATCAACTTGGTCAGGCATCTTATGTTGCGGTTTACGAATACTCAGTATTTATCTTTGGACCATTCTTTGCCTGGCTACTCATAGGGCAACAAGTAAACCTAACCCAATTTTTTGGCATTGTATTAATCGCCAGTGCGGGTGCTTTGATCGCACTCCAGTCAAGAAAGCTGGATCAGGAAACAACAACTACCTGACATTATGAAATGATACTCATTCAGGCATGACGCCAACTTTAAAACTTAGTTGGCGCTAAAAGCTACTTAATGGCTCTCAACCCGCATTCCCCACATCCCTTGGCCTACGCCTTGTGAGGTGGCAATCGAGATGCAGACAATGGTGTCGTGCGAGCATTTAGCAGCAGCATCTCGCGGTTGGTCGGCATTCGATTGGGCAGAGCATTGCCTCAAGCAGACGCGTGGTATTCCCGAAGATAAGGTTTGTGAGCAGTACACGTTGAGGCAATGGCAGTTTGTGTGTCGACTTTGAACGCAACGTTCAGCATGCTTGAACACATAAGAGCACGTACCTGCGCAGCAGGGTCTTGATATAAAAGGCGTTTGGTGGTCTCAATATGATAAATGGGGGAAGGTGTTATAAAATGATTAACAATATAGGATTGCCAGGTTTATTATTGCTGCTTGCCGCATCTTTTGGCTTTTTGGGCGCAATTTCGTCAGAGAGCCAGGCAGAACCACTAATCGACATCAATGACCTGACAGACAGATTTTCAACACGCGTTGTAGAATTTGCGGTCTCGGCTGCAAGAAGTCAGGTGGAAATCCAATACCAAGCGATTGTTCCCAATAGTAAGCTTGGTCAACTTTCAATTGATGGCTTGGTTTTCACACCCGGCCCAGAGCTCGACATGTCTGGATGCAGTGTTTCTGTCGGAAGAATTTTATTTCAAGCTGGAAGTCCTCAAAAACTCGGCGCGGAAAATATAACCACCAGCGTTTATGATCTGAACGTTTCGCCATTGTGCCTACCTTTTGAACAAAGAGGTATTTTGGCAATGTCTGGCGTCAGGGAAATCTATGTTCCGCACGCAACAATAAATATAGATTACTATTTCCCATCATCTTCACTGGAAATTTTCGTCACTGGTAAACTTGATGGATTTTCTGAATTTGACCTATTTTTGAATGCACCGTACGTTTCCATCATAGATGCAGACCAGCCAATAGTTATGAAGCTGAACAAAGCCGAGTTGTCAGTCCGAGACGACGGAGCTTGGAGCGCATTATCTCAACAAATCCCACCCGAGTTTAGCACACCAAATATTGCTGGCGAAAACGTTTCAAACTTGCTGAAAGATAATATGTTCAATGGCGTAACTTCCACCGATAGCAGCGCATTTCTTAAGTCATTAGCAAATACATGGAACGCATTTTTGCGAAACCCGCAGCAGATCACATTAGAAACTGGCAACCTGCCGTCTGGGGGCATAGCTATCAATTTTGACAAATATGAAATGAACCCGGAAAGAGTATTTTCCGACTTTAAGCCAACGTTTTCCACCAAGAGTATTTTAAGTAAAAATCTGATTGACCAAGCTTTGTTGAAACAAATTTTGGACTTCACGCCCGAAACGCTTTCCAATGATCAAAAACTAGAAATCGCAACAGCGCTTCTGCAAGGTAAAGGTGTCCCCAGCAATGCCAAACTGGGTCTTCGTTTATTGGAGGAAATGGCGGAGGCAGATGTATCGGAAGCATTCTCTGTTTTGGTAAATCATTATTTTAGTAAAGCACCTCAAAAAGCATATTTTTACGCAATGAAACTCGGGAAAGCCAATCAACGGGCCTCGACTTCCTTTCTCGATCAGTTAGAGGCAAAAATATCATTTGATAAAGTCTTGGAATTGCAATCGCGGAACCCAATCAGCAGACTGGATGATAAATCCTTACTATCATCGGTGTATTTTATTGAACAGGCTAAATCTTATTATCGCGGCTTGGGCGCTGAGAGATCTTATTTAAGCTCCTATTACTGGGCAAGCCTCGCATCGGCATCTGGGGCGCGCCAAGGCGAAATGATTTTAGCTAATCTGCACAATCTGGCAAGAAACCTGAGTGCGACAGAGTTTGAGATTTGGTCAAATGCCATTGCAACAGTTGAAAAACTGACATTAGACGATTGGCTAGTCTTCAAAATTGCAGAAAGAATAAACAGTGAATAGACATCTGTGCCTCAATTCTGATGTAACGCTGGGCGCTCGTTCAAAGTCAGCAAATGGGTTTGATCGTCGCCCTGCTCAATCAAATCATAATCTTAAATTTTCAAAACTTACATGAGTAGGATTAATTTAATGAGATTATTATCCATCGCTTTTGTAGCATCTTGGTTGGCCCAAAATGTTGCCGCAGAAATTCCAAATAAATACCTTTCTGTGGGGCTGCTTTCTGTTGTTTGTCAAAATGACGCAAAAAATGCCGATGAGGACTTTTATGTTTTTTCAAAAGAAGGCGATGGCTGGATCTCCATAGTCGGAAATGTAACCAACATTCATGAAACTGCTGAAGGGTTCACCCTTAAACTTTCTAACTCTCCACATGAAATCAGTTTTTTAAAGCGAACTGACGAGGGATATAATCTTGTTAATTTTGACAAAGGTGAAATATCTAAAAGAATATGCACTGATCTGACTTTATTAAGTGCTGCATTAAAGAAATCTATGTTTAATCTCGCTGGCAAGGCTTATGCCGCAGAGCGTCAGGCCGATTCAACCAAGATTGAAGACCTGAAATTACGGTTACAGCTATTGCAGACCAAAAGTGCGGAACAAGACGAAGTGCTGGTCGCGCTGTCCGCGCGCACTGAGACCGAGCGCAACGCTGCCTATGGCACAATTGACAGCCTAAATGATGATCTACGAGCTATGCAGGCCGAAAAAGCAGGATTGAAAGCTGATCTCATAGCGCTGAACGAACGGTATGAGGCGGAGCGTTTGAGTGCTGCTAATACGATTGGCATCCTTAATACCGATCTATTGGCACTGCAGTCCGAAAATGCCTCTCAACAGAAAGAACTTGCGGCTTTGGCAACTCAGCACGAGAATGTCATAGCCTCGACAACTGGAGAAATTGCAGGATTGACGGCTGATCTAACGGCACTGAATGAGCGTTATGTGGGGGAGCGTACGATTGCCACCGATACGATTGAAAAATTAAAATTAGAAATCAAAAACTATAAACAGATAATATCAAAATCGACGCAGACTATCATAACATTAGAAAATAGCTTGTCGAATAGCCAGAATGCATTGGAAAAAATTTACGGCATGCAAGGTCAGCCTAATGGAGAAGCCACTGACGAGCTGACTTTTAATATTAAATTATACAGCGAGGCCCTGACTAACGCGATGCAAAATATGTCTGAGCTAAGGACTGAATTTGTAAATTTGGGAATTACCTTTGGGCAGGAAGCCGAACTGCGTAAATTGCAGACCCAAAACGCGGGCCAGCAAAAAGACTTTGCCGCATTATCAGCGCGATACGACAGCGATAGTGCCGCGTCAGCCAGAGAAATTGCTGGATTGAAGGCCGATCTTTTGGAGACGCAGACACAAAACTTAGGCCAGCAAGCGGCGATTTCTGAGCTGACATCGCGCTATGATGGTTTGCGCGCGACATCGACGGCGACGATAGAAGATTTGAGAAAAACGCGCGAAGCTGCCGCGCAGGCGAAAGCGGCACTGAAGCAGGATGCAGACGGGCTGAAAAAACGGCTGGCGGCGGCATTGACGCAAAAACTTGCGGATGACGCCGAACAAGAAGATGTTCGCGCCAAGCTTGCCGCAGCGCTTGCCGCAAAATTGGCAGCTGAGCGCACGAACGCAGATCAGA
>Ga0209199_1005260_pt1 | contig 11397 bp, 8 predicted proteins | sample COGITO_mtgs_1105_7_FD_184805 | JGI IMG/M metagenome (GOLD analysis project Ga0209199, IMG submission 184805) | Pelagic marine microbial communities from North Sea - COGITO_mtgs_110523 (SPAdes) (version 2) | ecosystem: Environmental > Aquatic > Marine > Epipelagic ...
AATGATGGCCCGTATGACCGGCGCTATGTTGTGCGAATGTGGGTAACTCTGGGTAAGACTAAGTCTCGTATTGATGTTAATCTCTCTGATCGTAGCGATTTTAAATACCCAATGCTTATTGGTCGCAATTTTTTAACTGACAGTATGATTGTCGATGTCAGTCGTCATCACACCCTGTTTATCGAATAGGGCGTTTAAAACAGGGGAACAACTTGGTCACCTCCCGAGCGCAAGTAGTTATTATCGCCGGATTTCTAATTTTCCTAGGATTGGGGTTAACGCTCTATAAAGCGATTAATCTGGGTTTTCCCCTGCTGCCGGGTGAGTATCAAGATGTTTGGACGGTAGAGACAAAAGCCAGCTTTCGTCCATCGACAAGCAGTGCTGTTGAGGTTGAACTTACATTGCCAAAAATGTTGGCAGGCTGGACTAATCTCGATGAGCATTTTTCATCATCGGGCTTTGGCTTTTCGATCATTGATGACCATGCCGACACCAGCCTGATGAATGTGACTCGTCGCGCCCGCTGGACGAGACAGAGCCTTGATCGACCCACCACCCTCTATTACAAAATGCAGCTATATCGCGTAACAGATGCCAGCGCACTGCCAGATTTTCCTATTCTAAATCCTGTACAGCCGCTATTAGAGCCGGACCAGCAGGCCGCTATGAAGCGACTGGTGATCAAGCTGGCTGAAAAGTCCTCGGATCTGGAGAGTTTTACTAGTCTCTTGATACAGGAGTTTTTGCGCGACTCGCCAGATCAAGACACCCTGTTTCTACTGGGATCCTATCAAGAAGAACCGCTTACGGTGATTATGGATGCACTTGCGTACAGGGGAATTCCCGCCCACCAGATTCGAGGTATTTTTCTTGAAGACGGTCGCCGCAGGCAGACATTGAGTTCCCTTATAGAGATTTACAATGGTGAGAGTTGGGTTATTTTCAATCCCCGCAATGGTGTTAGAGGTCTACCAGACAATTTCTTTATTTGGCAGCGTGGCGACGGCACTATTCTCAATGTGATTGGCGGCAGAAATTCGAGCCTGGAATTTGCTCTGGTCAGCAATAGTTTGCCGGTCAAAACTGTGGTCGGTATGGGGCAGCGATCTGAGGAGGTTAATCTTTTAGATTTTTCTATCTATGCCCTGCCCGTTGAACAGCAGGGTATTTTTAAGGGCTTACTGTTAATTCCTGTGGCGGCATTGGTGGTGGTTTTTATGCGTATTCTGGTTGGTGTGCGCACCTCAGGGACCTTTATGCCGGTATTGATTGCACTGGCATTTATTCAAACTACGCTACTTGTTGGGCTGCTTATATTCTTGGGGCTGGTGGGCATTGGTCTGTGGATTCGCTCCTATCTCAGTCACCTCAATTTACTGCTGGTTGCGCGTGTGGCCTCGGTGATTATTGTGGTGATTCTATTGATGGCGGTGCTGGCTGTTGTCAGTTACAAGCTGGGTTTAGATCAGGCCTTAACGGTGACATTCTTTCCCACCGTGATTGTGGCCTGGACCATTGAGCGCATGTCGATTCTGTGGGAGGAAGAGGGTGGTCATGAGGTGTTAATTCAGGGCGGCGGTAGTCTAATTGTTGCAGTTATGGCATATCTCGCCATGTCCACTCAGATAGTAGAGCATCTTACGTTTAACTTTCCCGAGCTGATGTTGAGTTTGTTGGGGGTGATTTTATTACTGGGTAAATACACCGGCTTTAGGCTTTCCGAACTCTATCGTTTCCGCGATTTAGCGGATAAATAATGATCCAACTCATCTCAGCCTCAAGCCTTCGACGTCTCGGTATACTGGGTATGAACCGACGCAATATCGGTTTGATCGGAGCCTATAATAGGCGCAAAAATTATCGCATAGCGGACAATAAACTTGAGACCAAAGCTGCAGCGCTAAGTCGCGGTATTCCAGTGCCAGAACTGTATGGAACCATTGAGCATCAGTTTCAGATAAAAATGATTAGCGAGCGTCTTAAGGCTCGCGAGAGCTTTGTTATCAAGCCCGCTCAGGGCAGTGGTGGTAAGGGTATCCTAGTAGTGTCTAAGCGCAATGGCGATCTGTTCGTCAAGTCTAGTGGTGTGCAAATCGATAGTCGAGAAATTAAGCGCCACACCTCAAATATTCTTGCCGGCTTATACAGTTTGGGCGGGCGCAACGACAGCGCTATGATTGAAGCGCTTATCGATTTTGATCCAGTACTAAAAGATCATAGCTTTGAAGGTGTGCCGGATATTCGTGTGATTGTATTTCGCGGTGTGCCGGTAATGGCAATGATTCGCTGTGCCACAAGATCGTCCGATGGTAAGGCCAACCTGCACCAGGGTGCTGTTGGAGTGGGTATTGATATAGGCACGGGACAGACTGTCTGTGCTGTTCAGCACAATCGCATCATTGCTCAGCATCCTGATACCGGGGTCGTATTTAGCCAGTTAAAAATACCCCAATGGCAACAGATTCTTGATTTGGCGGCCAGCTGCGCCAATATGACTGGCTTGGATTATCTGGGTGCGGATGTGGTGCTCGATCGCTTGCGCGGGCCTATGCTGTTGGAGCTGAATGCCAGACCGGGACTGGCGATACAGGTGGCTAATCAGGCGGGTCTGCGCCACCGCCTTGCCAGAGCCGAAGAAATTGCCGACCTGACGGATGATCAGGATGAAAAAATCAAATTAGCGCGTGAGTCTTTTAGTCTGCCCAATGTTACCGCTGGTCAGCTGGCACTCGATATCCTGTAATTTTCGCTATTAATTATTCTACTAAGCCACTTTAGTGAATGATTGCTCATCGATGAACTATTCTAGTCAGCCCTGCTAAAACCTATTTTCAATGCCTCAAATTCGCAACTTTTGATCAGCATATAGCTGATAGCATTTTGTGATCAGTGCAGTTTTAAAAAACAATAAGCTTATTGAAAATGGAGTTCAGGGTATGTCGGTCTATTCTCATCGAGAATTTGATAATCATCAGCAAATAGCCTTTTTTAGTGATAGACAGTCTGGTCTTAAAGCCATTATTGCAATTCATAATACTAATCTTGGTCCTGCACTTGGGGGCTGTCGTATGTGGCCCTATAGCTGTGAAGACGATGCCTTGACTGATGTATTGCGGCTATCAAAAGGCATGACCTATAAATCAGCACTGGCCAACTTAAAACTAGGGGGTGGCAAAGCGGTTATGATTGGCGATCCGCGCAGCCAAAAAACCGACGCTCTTCTATTTGCCATGGGTGACTTTATTGAAGGTTTGGGTGGCCGCTATATTACAGCGGAAGACTCCGGTACCGCGGTGCCAGATATACTAAAGATGGGTCAGAGAACCAGCCATATTAGCGGTGTTGATAAGGCCTCTGATCATGGCGGCGACCCATCACCAAGTACAGCCTATGGTGTTTTTGTCAGCCTTCGCGAGGCGGTTACTCATAAATTGGGACACCCGAGCTTAGAGGGCATGAAGGTTGCCATTCAGGGCCTGGGTAACGTTGGTTACCGATTGGCAGAATATTTACATGACGCCGGAGCAATGCTCTATGTCACAGATATTGTGCAGGCTAATGTCGATAGAGCTGTGCGTGAATTGAACGCCACGCCAGTGGCGGGTAATGAGATATTTGCTCTGGATGTCGATGTATTTGCTCCCTGCGCTTTGGGGGCTGTTATTAATGAGTCAACAATAGATCAGTTAAAGGCTTCTATTATCGCGGGCGCGGCTAATAACCAGTTGGCCACTGATGAGCAGGGTTATCAACTGCATAAAAAAGGCATTCTTTACACGCCAGACTATGTGGTAAATGCGGGTGGTATTATTGATGTTTATTACCAGCGCAAGATGCTGGAGACTGATTACAGCGCCCAGAACTATGCCAGTGATCTCTCGGTTAAGGTGGAGGGAATAGGTGATACTCTAAAAGAGATTTTTAAACGCAGTGACGAAGAGGATACGCCTACCTTTGTCATTGCCGATCGGGTTGCCGAAGAGCGATTTAACAGCCCCCAATCTCCTTGGCAGCTTGCTAAATCAAATGTCCTAGAGGCAACTCTGTCTTATAGCAAATCGGTTTAAGGGAAAAGCTACTCTTAATATGATCTAGACCTTCGACCTGAGTGAGTTTTTCATCTAGAAATTCTTGGTAACTCAGCAGGTCGGGGGTAACAACCCGAATTAAATAGTCAAAATCTCCGGTCATTAAATAGCACTCCATCACTTCAGGCCAGTTGAGTACCTGGTTGGCAAAATGGTCGAGATCCTTTTTTATTTGCTGATGCATAGTCACCTGCACAAACACAGTCACAGGCAGGCCGGCTTTTTTTGGGTCAATCAAGGTGACGCGACGATTGATATAGCCAAGTTGCTCAAGATTTTTAACCCGTCGCGAGCATGGAGAGGGTGACAGGCATACCTGGTCCGCCAATTCGATATTGGCAATCCCTGCATCAGATTGCAGAATATTTAGTATTTTCCAATCTATATTATCTAGCTTATATTCGATCATATTGTCCTTTGAAAGCTCATCTATATTAATAAAAACACTGAGTTATACTTGGTAGCCTACACTATTGCGCCCTCACCGAGAAACCCCCAATCATAATATCACTTAGGTACATGAGCTCATTATGGGTCTGTGCGCGCAACAAATCCTAACTAAATAGAATTTATACGCAATAATTAATTCAATCAAAGCCTAGTTTTCGGCCAGTTTGGTAGGATTCCCTAGGCATCATCATGGTAATTTTACCGTTATAGAAGAGGGTAAATAAGAATAAAAAAATAGATTCTAGACCCTTAAAAAATGGAATTATAAGAGGTGTTTGATGACAGTGAAAAGCCCACAAACAGTTGCCCCAATATTTATTGATGGGTCGGCGTTAAAGATCCCTACCTTGCGTGTCTTAAAGGCCGATGGCTCATTGATCAAAGGCGCGCAGGTACCAAATATCAAACGAGACCGGGCACAAAAAATCTATAGCGATATGGTTTATACCCGCACCCTAGATGAGCGCATGGTTGGCGCCCAGCGTCAGGGGCGACTCAGCTTTTATCTCACCTGCACCGGCGAAGAGGCCTCAGTGGCAGGTACTGCAGCCGCCTTTAGTCCAGACGATATGATTATGGGACAGTATCGTGAGCAGGCGGCATTGCGCTGTCGCGGCTTTACAACTGAACAGTTTATGAATCAGTTGTTTAGCAATGCCAGTGATTTGGGAAAGGGCCGACAGATGCCTATTCATTACGGTTCCCGTAAACTTAACTTTATGACAATAAGGTCGCCTCTGGCTACCCAGATTCCCCAAGCTGCGGGTTATGCTTATGGGCAAAAGCTAGCTGGCAAGAATGCCTGCACGCTGTGCTATTTTGGTGATGGTGCTGCATCCGAGGGTGACTTTCATGCCGGGCTTAATATGGCCGCAGTTTTGAAGAGTCCGGTGGTATTTGTGGCACGCAATAATGGTTACGCAATTTCCACTCCAACTGCCGAGCAGTATGCCGGTGATGGCATAGCCCCGCGCGGTGTAGGTTATGGCATTAAAACTATTCGTGTTGACGGCAATGATATTTTGGCCGTTTACGCTGCAGCTGTTGAGGGGCGTTCTATTGCTATCAAGGAGCAGTGCCCAGTGCTTATAGAAACCATGAGCTATCGCCTCGGTGCCCATTCGACATCCGATGATCCCAGTGGTTACCGCAGTGCCGAAGAAGAGGAGGAGTGGCGTCAAAAAGATCCCATTAGCAGGATGAAAAACTGGTTGATTAAACAAGACTGGTGGGACGAGAGCAGAGATGAGGAGCTACAGAAAAATTTCCGCAAAGAGATTCTGCAAGAGTTAAAGCTTGCAGAAAAACGTCCTAAGCCACCTCTCGCCGATATTATTGACGATGTCTATAAAACGCCTCCAGGGCATCTCCTTGAGCAACTAAAATCTCTGGAAAGTCATGTGGCGAAATATCCTGAAAATTACCGAGCACATGGGGAGAACGCTTAATGGCTGATGTCACGCGTATGAATTTATTACAGGCGGTGAATAATGGCCTGGATACCGCAATGGCTGCAGATGAAAAAGTTATCTGCCTGGGTGAGGATATAGGTAAGTTTGGGGGTGTATTTAGAGCGACCAGTAACCTGCAGGAAAAATACGGTCGCCCACGTTGTTTTAATACACCTCTGACTGAGCAGGGCATCGCTGGTTTTGCTATAGGTTTGGCGGCACAGGGTTCTGTAGCAGTAGCCGAGATTCAGTTTGCCGATTATATCTTTCCCGCGTTTGACCAGATTGTTAATGAAGCAGCCAAATTTCGCTATCGCAGTGGCGATGAATTTAACTGTGGTGGCCTGACTATTCGCGCACCCTATGGTGGTGGCATCGATGGCGGTCTCTATCATTCTCAATCACCTGAGGCATATTTTTGTCACACTCCTGGTCTCAAGGTGGTTATGCCCAGTAATGCGTATGAGGCTAAAGGCTTACTGCTGGCGGCTATTCGCGATCCCGACCCGGTTATTTTCTTTGAACCAAAAGCTATTTATCGCGCGTCTGTGGGTGATGTTCCCAACGAAGACTATCAGCTTGAACTGGGTGTCGCCGAAGTAGTACAGCAGGGCACAGATATCACCTTACTTGGCTGGGGTGCGCAGATGATACAAATAGGCAAGGCTGCAGAGCTTGCTGCTGCAGAGGGTATTTCTTGTGAGATCATTGATCTGCGTACCTTGCTCCCTTGGGATAGAGACACAGTGGTCGATTCAGTGAACAGGACCGGCCGCCTTTTAGTGAGTCATGAAGCACCGCTAACCGGTGGTTTTGCCGGTGAGATTGCCGCCACTATTCAAGAACGTTGTTTCTTGAGTCTGGAGGCACCTATTACAAGAGTGACTGGGCTAGATACACCTTTTCCGCTGATACAGGAAAAACAGTATTTACCTGATTATTCAAAAATATATGAAGCGATTAAAGCGAGTCTTGCCTACTAGAGCCTGGAGGGCTATACGCTGTGAAAAAAGATTTTATATTACCGGATATTGGTGAAGGTATTGTTGAGTGTGAAGTGATCGAATGGAAGGTCAAAGAGGGCGATTTGATTGAAGAAGATCAGATTGTTGTGGATGTTAGTACCGACAAAGCCATTGTTGAAATTCCCTCTATGTATAACGGAAGAGTGAATAAACTCTATTATGGAGAAGGTGATACCGCCAAGGTCCATGAGCCATTATTTGGACTTGAGATAGATTCAGAGCAAGAGGCAGAGGAGACAGCGGAACCGGAGTCAGTTGCTGAAACCGCTCCCGCACCTGTTACTTCAGTTGCAACGGGCCTATCATCCACTAGTAAGGTATTGACTACCCCAGCAGTCCGCAAAATGGCCCGTGAGCATGAACTCGATCTTGCTACCATTACTGGTACGGGTAAGCGTGGCCGGGTACTCAAAGAAGATGTCTTGGGTTATCTTGCCCAGAATAGTGATATAGCAATACCCACACCTGAGATCGCCATTGCCACTGAGGATAGAGTGGAACCGATTAAGGGCGTGCGTAAAATTATGGCCGAGCGCATGAGTGTAGCTGTCGCAACCATTCCCCACTTCACCTATGTCGATGAAGTGGATGTCACCGAACTTATGCAGTTTCGCCAAACGTTGAAAGAGAGCTATGCCAACGATGATCTCAAAATTACTCTTATGCCGATCTTTATTAAGGCGCTATCCCTGGCCATAAAACAGTTTCCAATTATTAACAGTTGCACCAATGAAGATTTCACTGAGTTGACTTATGTTGCCAGCCACAATATTGGTATGGCGGTAGATGGTAAAACCGGCCTGCTAGTCCCCAATATCAAAAACGTTGAGCAGCTTGGCCTGTTGGATATTGCACGGGAAGTTACCCGACTGACCACCGCCGCGCGCAGCGGCAAGATCAACCCTCGGGAGCTATCCGGCGGCACCATCACTATTTCTAATATAGGTGCCATTGGCGGCACAGCAGCAACTCCAATTATCAATAAACCTGAGGTAGCCATTGTGGCACTGGGCAAGATTCAAAGTCTGCCGCGAATTGATGATCAGGGCAATGTAGTCAGCCGTAAAATTATGACGGTAAGCTGGTCTGGTGATCATCGTGTTATTGATGGCGGTACTATCGCTAGGTTTAATAATGCATGGATGGGCTATCTGCAAAACCCACCAACTATGCTCGCCGCTATGATTTAGGCGGAAGTTATTATGGGTTTGCTGGAAACGAAGAATCTACAGCACTTTTATATCAATGAGGAGCAGTCGTTTTATCTGCTCAGTCATCAGGATGCACGCAAGCTAAAAGATTGGTTGAGCCTCTGTGAATCGCAGCTCGATCGTCTCGGCTACTCCGATATTGCGGTTGTTGGTAAAGGGGCCTATGGGTTTGTGTTCTCGGGCACCAATGTAGCTGGTCAGCAAAATGTGTTTAAGTTCTCTCGTATAACATTACCTCAACATATTCAGGATCGTCTTGAAGAAGAGGGGTTTATGCTCAATCAACTTGAGCATTCCGGTATTCCCAGATTTATCGAGTTCCAACAGGTCAGCGGTCAGTCAATTCTGATGATGGCGCGTGCGCCAGGTATCAATTTAGAACAACTATCTCGTCAAGCTGGAAGATTAGAACTGCGCCTGGTCCTTAAAATTGCCGCGCAGTTGGCCAAAATACTGCTCTACCTGCGTCACCAGTCGCAGTTGCCTGGTGGCAATTTAATGGTACATGGAGATATTAAACCCTCGAACATAATGTTTGACCCGCTCACAGAAACGGTCTCCCTAATTGACTGGGGCGCGGCCGTCTTTGCTCAGTGCGATGCCCAGGGGCAGCGTATTGACAGCCTTGGATTGGATGCGTTTAATTCAGATGTCAGCAATACCAATGCCAAACTGGGTGATATTTATTTTATTGGTGATGAACAGCTACAGGGTGGGTTGTCATCTCCACGCTTTGATGAACAGGGTTTGGCAGGCACAATCTATGCTTTGGCTTCAGGGCAGGGAAGTCGCTTTGGCGTGAATGTTATTACCCCAGAATCATTGGGCCTGCCTATAGAATTTGCTAAAACCCTGAGCGGAATGTTATCTGAGGACCAAGATATTCGGTATCAGGCGGGAGACTATTTTCTCGATAATATGCGTTATATGAAGCATATTGTGGCGTCATCCAAGTTGAGTCCTCCAGTGGCCAGTGCGCCACTAATTCCCTTTGTGCTAAGTGGCTCTAATGCGCAGTTGGAGACAGTGGTGTATAGCTCGAGAAAAAGTTTTCTGCGAGAGGAAATGGGCGCTGATAAATTTGATGCACAGGTCCTCCGCGAAATGGATGCCGGAGAGTATGAGCATTATAAAAACTATCTCAGCGCTATGGGTGATACGGAAAAGGCCTTTATTATTGCAGTGAGCCATCTGGGTCGTTACCCAGTCGTTGGCGGATTGGCACTCAACTGGGACCAAGATAAGGTGTATATCGACTCCAGCCTTAATCTCTACGATGCTAATTTGGCGCCAGCCCTGACGAGCGCTATTAATAATATGGTTCATCTTGCGCGTGCTATTAGTAACAGTGGCGTATTCAAGAGCTGTATGTTTGATGCCCGCAAAACGTTGCATATCAGCCGTGAGCATATTGACCAGGATTTTGTGGCCGCCGCCGGTATGCAGATTCCCTTTGATTGCAGTGATGGATTAGTCGCCGAGGATGATACTCGCCTGCACTCCTATTTTGAAGATGGCAGCGACCCCGATGAAATGCTGCAGTTACCGCTAATCATTATGCAGTTACTGGCGAGGATGAATAAGATTCAGCACAATGGCTGTATTATCTTTGAAGCGGTTGAGCATGACTTAAAAATACATAATTACTTAACCCTTCTAGATACTTCGAAGAGGGCTCAGTTTGAAGATTGCCTCGCTCAGATATTAAATAATATTCACTCCATAGAGGGTCTAGGAGTTTCTGGGTTTATGAAACTGCCCTACAAAAATACCAAGTCATTTGCCCATCTAGATAAACAGAAAGATTTTTTTCTCGCCAAATAAACTCCTCACGGTGAGTTGAGATATCGTAATAAAGATGCTGGCTATCAGCCCTAACACAACTTTAAAACGTTTTGGCTAAGTTTAATCACGTCAATTGCTGTATATTAAAAATAAAAAAAATACTGGTGCCCATGCTGAAAATACTCATACGAAGCTTATTACTCTTGATATCTATCCAAGCTATTGCTGCCGACTATGATGTAGTGATCGCCAATGGTCGTGTAATAGACCCAGAAACTAATCTCGATGGCATTCGCCATCTGGGTATTCGTCGCGGTGCTATCAGCCATATTTCCAAACAACCATTAGCGGGTAATAAGACAATTGATGCCAAGGGTCTGGTCGTGGCACCCGGATTTATTGATGTCCACAGCCATACGCCCACATTGCTAGGTCAGCATGTCAATCTTCTAGACGGTATTACCACACAGCTGGATCTGGAAGCGGGCTCTTTCCCAGTTGGTTTTTATGGCGAACATTTTCGCGGCGGCGCACAGTTAAATTATGGTTCTTCGGTAGGCCATTTTGCTGTGCGTATGAAGGTGATTGAGGGTATTGATATGCCCTATATTTTTGCTGGCCAAAAGGCCTTAACTATGGCTGGCCCCACCTGGATGCAAGCAGCAACTAAGGCGCAGATTGAAGAGATGCGAGTGCTGCTTAACCAAGGAATGGATGAGGGTGGTCTGGGTATTGGCGTGCTGCTGGATTATATGACTACGGCGGTCTCTGGTGACGAGCTGCGTATGCTATTTGATGTCGCCGCAGCGCGACAGGTGCCGCTGACTGTGCATGTGCGTCGCGGTTATACCGGCGACCCAGCTGGATTAATGGAAGTCATCGAGCTGGCCAAGAAAACCAAAGCGCCGTTATTTATCTGTCATATTACCCATAATGCCATGGGCCGTATCGGCGAGTGGCTGGCAATGATTGATGATGCCAATCGCGCTGGGGCCAATATCACCACTGAGACATTATCTTACGCTGCTGGCGGCACCAGTATTTCAGCTGATGTGTTTAGACGCCGAGACTGGCAAGCCATGTTTGATATTAGTTACGAAGATGTGCAGTGGGTAGCAACGGGTGAATGGCTAACCAAAGTCACCTGGGATAAGTATTCCAAAGAGCAACCCACCGGTATGGTTAATCACCATTATGTTAAAGAAGAGTGGATAGAAACGGCGCTGCAATGGCCGCGCATGATGGTGTCTACTGACGCCTTGCCAGCGCTGGATATTTCTGTACCAACCAATCCCAATATAGCCGGTACCTTCTCACGGATGCTGGGACATTATGTGCGTGACCGGGAGCTGCTTTCTTTAAGTCAGGGGCTAGCTAGATTAAG
>Ga0209199_1005264_pt1 | contig 11389 bp, 4 predicted proteins | sample COGITO_mtgs_1105_7_FD_184805 | JGI IMG/M metagenome (GOLD analysis project Ga0209199, IMG submission 184805) | Pelagic marine microbial communities from North Sea - COGITO_mtgs_110523 (SPAdes) (version 2) | ecosystem: Environmental > Aquatic > Marine > Epipelagic ...
TTCTACATTGTAAGAAGATGAGCCGCTAAGTTGGATGCTTGTCTTTCTTGAGTCATTATCCACATCTACAAACGCGCTTAAGGCTTTAGGTTCTGCGATGTTCACTTCAAAGCACTGCTCATAAGCGTCTTGTCCGTCAACTTTAAAGCAAACCGTGTAAGCACCTGTCCCAAGACCAGTCAATGAAGCTGTAGAAGTCTCGCCGCCAAGTGTAACAGGATCATCTTGGCCTGTTACAGTCACTAAATAACTGTAACTAGCATCCTCAACGCTAAGTCCTATCGAGCCGTCAGTAGTACCAATACAACTCGCGCTTTTAACCGATACCTTGTTGTTGTCTAATGGTAATGTGAAAATCTCGCAACCGTTAAAATCAACCGCAGCCCCAGAGGGTGTATTGGGACATTGATCCTGTGAATCAATAACACCATCTTCGTCATTATCAGGAAGACAATTATCCCCTACTTTATAAGTTAAGTAAGGAGTAACTGATAAACCTCCTGCAAATGCAAATTTACAAGCGTAAGTAATTTCTTCACCAACAGTTTGATTATTTAATGTTAAACTAAATTTCTTTTCAGAAATCTCAGACATTTGAGTCTCTGTAAATGGTGATTTTTTCCAAGCATATGCAATTAAATCAGTTTTATTATCTAGAAATTCAAATTCTATTATTACGTCTGTTCCTGATGTAGTAAACAAGTATTTAAAGCCTATATCAAATGTACCTTGTTGTGAAGTAGATAATTGACCAGAACAAGATGTATTGTTGCTTTTTAATGTTGTTGTAGTATATGAATAAGTTTTAGAATTAGAATTGCCAGTTGGATCGATTACACTTAAATTAAAATCGTAAGTAGTTTCTGAAGTTAATCCAGACCAAGTTATTTCACTTTGATTAGATGATTGTTTTTTAAATTGTTTTTCCTGATTTCCAAGCTTAACAGAATATATTACTTCACCAGAATCATCGTCAGCATTAACAATAAAACTAACGGAATTAGAAGTTATTTCACCAATCTCAGATATAAAATTAGTTGGTGGACTAGTGTCGTTTTCATCGCTACAATCTGATCCTACTGTGTACTTTATATATTTAGTTACAGCTTGGCCTCCAGAAAAAGCAAACTTGCAAGCATAACTTAGATTATCTCCTATATTTAGTCCTGTAATAGTTCTACTAAAAACCTGCGATGATAATTGTTTAAGTTCATATTCTTGAAAGGGTTCTTCCTGCCATAAATAAGCTACAACACCATTTTTATCAGTATCAAATAATTCAAATGTTACTGTTACATCACTTCCAATTGTTTCAAAAGTAGTTTTATACCCAGCGCTAAATTCTCCTTGCTGTGCTTCCGATCCAGTTACAATACAACTTTTTACTTCTTCTACATATACAGTTTTTTTATTTGATACTGTTGTGCCATTATCATTATCAACAGCTTTTGCAGTTAATTCGTATGTACCAGCTTGGGCAGTAACCCAAGTAAATTCGTATGGTTTCTCTAAATCTTGGTATAGTAATTGGTCTCCCTGATAAAATTCAACCATTTCAATTGTTCCGTCCAAATCTGAAGCAGATGCATTTAAAAATATAGATTCATTTTGTTTATAATAACTATTATTTGAAGGATTTTGAAGCTTAATTGAAGGTAAATTGTTTCCTGTTTGATTAACTATAATGTAAACCTCATCAGAGTCTAAATATGTTCCTTCACTAACACTTAATTTAAACTTATATACGCCTTCAATAAGATTAGAAATTGTTGGTTTAATTAATGTATTGTCATCAAATTCTGCTTCTGAAGATCCATATATTTGAACCCAATCAAAATTTAAATCATTATTTCCTTCGTATGAAGACAAACTACCATCTAATGTTGTAGTACTTTCAGGTAATACAACAGTTTTATTTTCACCAGCATTAGCTAAAGGAACTTTATAAGGCAAATCTTTAGATCGGCTAAAAGTTAGCTTTCCTAAATTAAATTCTCCACCACTAAACTTGATTTTCAACACGTGTTCCCCTTTTCGAATTGGAATATCGCTAATAGTTTTTGTATTAAATTCATCCCACGAATCGGTTGAAGAAACTTCTAATTTATCAGTAATTGGAGCACTATCAAGTTCCAATTGAAATGGTCCTCCTCCATTTGTGTTTTTTGAAGCATACTTGTATTCCATATTATAGTATCCGGATTCAGAAACTTTTACGCTGTATTCCAACCATTCTCCGGATGCGATCCACCCTATAGTAGCCCCCTCATTTTCTACGATACTTGAATCTACATATTCACTAGATCTGAAATCTCCATTATTGTTTTGTGTCAGATCCATGTAAGAAATGTTTTGTCCAATTCCTCCTTCAAAATAATCATAATGTCCAGCTTCAATTGTTCCTGGTATCTGGTGTAAATTATCGTTATATGGAAATTGTTCTCCAACTTGGACTTTTATTACGTTTGAAAGTGCGTAATTATCATTTATATACATTTTTGCGAAATAACGATTATTTCCTATCTCTAAATTAGGTGTAGTTATTTCATAAGGTGCTTCATTCACTGAACCAATTAATTCGTCATCTTGGTAAAAATCGACTTTAGTTAATTCCTCAGAGTAAGAAGTTAAATTCAAATCTATCTTTCCATTAGCATAAACCTGTTTATAATTTGAATTTAAGGTTCCTTCTATTTTGACAGCTCTGTTAGTAATAAGTTCATAAGCAGGCACTTTTAAAACAAATCCATCAGAAAATTCAACATTAATCTGTTGATTAGAATAATTGTGAGCTACATAAGTTTTAAGTTCATCTTTTACAAAAACCGACGCAATTGGATAATCTGCTGTAATATTGGGATCAATTAAACCTATTCCATTTAAAGAATGCAACCAATAATAAGTCTGGGCATCAGAAATACCAAATTTTAAATTTCTATTTGGGGATTTATTGTATAAATTGATGGCTTTTTCTGGGTCAATTAAGGCTAAATATTTCCAAAAAGTATCATACCATAAATTTGGATTTTCAGAATCGGGGTTTAAAATGGCGGTATTGTTTTCAATTTCATTCCAAATTTTTTCAACATAATTTTTTTCTTCTCCCAAATAAAACGATCCACCATGAATTGGATAAAATTCAATCCCATATGATGCAGTAATGTCTGAGGTCCAAAAAGTTCCATTATCGTATGAATTTCCCCAAACCCTAGAGACTAAACCATAATTTTGATCAGATTTAAAATTACGTTCTTCAATATCAAACCAATATTCATTAATCGATGTGTTTTCTGTTGTATATAGGTAAATTCCTAAATCTCTAATTTCATCCTGACCAGTAATAGTTCCCCAATGAATTAAAGAAGAATTAAACTGCATACTTTCTGAAGTTGATTCCTGATCGTTCCCACCAGGAAACGATGCAAATCCATTTGCCCATGAATGACCAGCATAGGGACTAAAGTTTCTTAAAAAAGGAAATTTATCATCTGATCTATTAGTAGATGCTGCATCTCTTATTAGAAAATTAATCATAGCCCCCCATTTAACTACCCACTCTGGATCGTATTGTTGTAAAAATGATGCGGCATGAATAAAATAACCCCAATGAAAATGGTGGTCATTTATGTTATTATCTTGACCGTGGCCAGCTGGATAACCAATTAAAGTAGACCAGTCACTATTATAATAAAATAAAAAAGCTTTTTCTCCAGACTCATAAGTTAGCCAATCTTCGAGTCTTTCCTTTACGGTAGATATAATTTTATCTCTTGCATTAATATTTCCGATTTGATCTGCTATCCTTCCTGTTTGCACTAGCCTATTTATCATTTGTCCTTCATTATAAGAGTCTGTCCATGAATCTAGTTTGTTGTTTTCAATTTGTTTTATTTTATCGTCTAATTCACCGGGATTAAATGAATCGCTGTATTGATTTAAATAAGGAAGGGTTGATAATATTCCAGAGAATTTATTTTTAACTGTAAATTTATTTCCTTTTAAAGTTTTTAACTCTCCTCTTACTGTTGTATAATTTTTAAAATTTGGTTTTGGACTATCGCTTGATAAATTATCCCATTGATGCGGTAATAAACCTTGTAAAAATATAGATTTAGAACCTTCCATTGTTTCAGTTTCAATTTCAAAATCTGTTGTTACTATTGATGATTTATTATCATAACTCCAACTGGTTTTAGTATTAGTGGGAAATACATAAGCGTAATCTTTAAATGCTTCAGCTTCTTGTGAAATGTTTGTTGTTGACTGCGGAAGCATTAAAATTGACCAATAGTTTTTACTGTTTAAACTAGAACTATATTTTGTACCATCAACATTCCATGAACTGCCAGATGGTGCATAAATTACAAAATCCGCTTCGTTACTAGCGTTTTTTATTGTTATAATTTCATTGTTTACAGTTATATCTCCACTGTTGATTATTATTTCAACATCTTGACTTGATTGTTTTTTAAAATAAATAAATGGCATACCTATTCCTGAGGTTGCTGTCATTATTCTATTTCCATCATCCCAGTTCATAGTAACTGTCCAGTCTGAATGATCAGAAACAGTTGTTTTATTAGATTCTAATGAGGTTAACCCAACTTCAATTGCTTTATTATCTCCAATAACTCCCCATGGTATATAAGTAACTATCAAACCATTATTTGTGGTTTTCATAGTCATTGGGTAATTAAATAAATTGTCTGCATGATTTTCCTTAACTAATTTAGACCACCAATCATTAGTCGGTACTGGTTTATTAGCGGCATTTCCAGTTAGTTGTGGAGTTCCAGATGGAAATTCATTTCTTCCTTCCGAATCAGTTCCTGGAAAATTTGTTGTGTAACTTCCTGAACCTAAATTTGTTTGAGAAAATGAAATAGAAGAAAAAACAAGTAATAGTATAAAAATGCAATATTTATTTTTAAAATTTGGCACTTTATAAATCTATGTCAAATTCATAACAATAAAAACATATTAAACCTTTACAAAAACAATAATATGTTTTAATGAATATGAGTAATTATAAAATGTAGTAATGTTAATCTAATGTATAGTTAGAATATAGATTATTTATAAGTAAATAGTCAACTATTACTAATGCTGCCATAGCTTCTACAATTGGTACAGCCCTAGGAACTACACAAGGATCGTGTCTTCCTTTACCTTTCATTTCAACTTCATTATTATTGGAATCTATAGTTTTTTGGGATTTCATAATAGTTGCAACAGGTTTGAATGCTACATTAAAGTAGATGTCCATTCCATTACTTATTCCACCTTGAATTCCACCAGAATTATTTGTTTCTGTTTTTTGATCAGAATTAAAACTAATATCAGTAAATTAGAATTTGTAAAATGAATATGAATATTGATAAAATTGTTTACTTCGACGGAGTTTGTGGTATGTGCGATTGGTTTGTAAATTTATTAGTAAAGATTGATAAACACAATAATCTTAAATTCTCATCTCCTCAAGGAACCTCAGGTCAGGTATTACTTTCAAATTTAAAATTAGATTTGAATGAATTTAATACTCTTTTGTTTAAAGTAAACGACCAAGTTTACACTAAGTCAACTGCAGTATTTAAAATAATTGAATCTATAGGTGGATTTTACAAAGTACTTTTAATTTTTAATTTACTTCCCACCAGATTTAATGATTGGATATATAGCAAGGTTGCAAAGTATAGATATAAATATTTTGGAAAATTAGATCAGTGTGATATATCTAAGTTTAATGTTCCAGGACAATTTGTTGACTAAACTCTATTCTGTTTTAAATGAATAAACAGTAGTGAAACTACTATTTGTTTCGTCTGATGTTTTTACTTTCCAGTAGTAAGTAGTAGCTGCTTCTAATTCTACATCTACAGTTTGAACTGAGAGATTAGTTAGAGCTGATGTAGGTGTTTGTTTACCGTCAACTTTATCTAAATAAATTGTGTAAATAAGTGTTTCACTATCTGGATCATTACCTTCCCATGAAAGCGTCAATTTATTTTCACTATTTAAACTAACTTTTTGACCAGAATAGGGTGATTTAATGATTGCTGGAAATGGTGGGTAATTTTGGTTACCTTCTTTTGATAAATAGAATTTCCATAAATTACTTGAGCCAAAAAATTCAGAATCAGAAACTGAAATAACTTTCCAGGAATATGGAATTCCTCTGGTTAGTTTCACTTTTTTAGAAGTATTGTTTAAATCTTTTATTCTTAAAACTTCACTATTAGTATTTAACTCATTAATTATTAATTCATAAAAATTTGTATCAAGACTTTCATTCCATCTAAAATCAATTTCACTTTCATTTTGTGATATTATAGTACCTTCCTCACAAATCTCGTTGTTTATCGGAAATACTAATATTGCATTTCCAGGGACAGGAATTTCTTTACTACAACTAACAAATAGTAATAATACTGTAAATAATAAACTAAAGTATTTTAATATCTGGTTTCTCATCGTTTTACTATTTTAAATGTTTTTCTAACTGTAAGTCCGTCCAAGGTTATTAAGTAAGTACCTGCTGGAACACCACCCAGGTCTAAATCTGTTTTTCTACTCGTTTGTATATCTTGTTCTTTTGTAAAGATTAGATCTCCTTTTGAACTAAACACACTCATCATTACTTTACTGTCTTCTCCATTAACGTACACGTTAACGTCTCCTTGTGTTGGATTAGGGTAATACAATATGTCTTCTGAGATAAAGATCTCTCTTTTTATTACTCCTTGACAGTCTAAGTCTGTGCTAATCTTAATAATACTAAGTCCTGACGGAAGATTAGTTGTAAACTTGTCTCCTTTAACATCAAAGCGCTGTCCGTTTACTTCTACGTTGTAACTAGAAGAACCGCTTAGCTGTATACTGGTAGTTCTGTTGTCGTTATCCACATCTATAAACGCGCTTAAGGCTTTAGGCTCTCCTATATTAACTTCAAAGCACTGCTCATAGTCATCTTTTCCATCAACAGTAAAGCAAACCATGTAATTACCTGCTCCTAGTCCATTCACTGAAGCTGTAGTATTGTTTCCTGTAATAAGTATTGGATTATCTTCACCTGAAATTGTTATGGAGTAGTTATAATTAGTGTCTTTAATAACAAGTTCTAGTGAACCATTGTTAGAACCTACACAAGTAGATGAAGTTATAAGAATATTGTTATTGTTTTCTGGTAAACTAAAAAACACACACCCTGCAGCATTAATGACAGAACCTATTGGAGTATCTGAACAACTATCATCTACATTAAATATACCATCTCCATCTACATCATTATCACAAACATCACCGACACCATCACTATCAAAATCGGCTTGATCCTCGTTTGCAGTCTCTGGACAATTATCTTCAGTGTTTAATTTGGTATCTCCGTCTTTATCATCATCACAAACATCACCTATTCCATCTCCGTCCATATCAGCTTGATCCTCGTTTGCAGTCTCTGGACAATTATCTTCAGTGTTTAATTTGGTATCTCCGTCTTTATCATCATCACAAACATCACCTATTCCATCTCCGTCCATATCAGCTTGATCCTTGTTTGCAGTCTCTGGACAATTATCTTCAGTGTTTAATTTGGTATCTCCGTCTTTATCATCATCACAAACATCACCTATTCCATCTCCGTCCATATCAGCTTGATCCTCGTTTGCATTACTAGGACAATTGTCAATATCATCACCAAATTTATCATTATCAGTATCAATTATTTCCGAACCAATTAATTTCAGCTCGTTATTTCTTTTAAAATAATAAGTTATTTCTTGATTACCTATGTTACCAACTTGATCAGTAATTGTTAAAATAGTTTTAATATATCCATCATTTAAACTAGAGAAATTTAAATTATCCAATTGTGTTGAACCTGAACTTATTGACCCAGAGTATTTTACAATTTCATTAGAATTTGACGTTGAATATGTTTTAAAATTATTAAAATTATCTTGTGTAATCCCAGTTTTTCCAGAGGAATTAGAAATTTCATAATTATATATTCCTCCAATATCAATTTGTTCAACTTCAATATCAATTGTAATATCATCAATATTACTCCATCCTTGATCTTGAAGATTTGATTTGGAATAGTATGCTTTTGGATAAACTACATCTTTTGTGTACTGAGTGCTTTTAGTTGCTACTAGTGCACTTGTTGAATCAGTCACTTGAACTGTAAGATTTACTAAACCATCTAATAAACCTGTAGTTTTAATATTTTTTACTATAATACTATCACTAGAAAATTTACCTTCTCCTCTAACGACAGCTCCGCCACCTCCCGTTCTACTGTAAATGGTATATACATAATTTAGATCTTTACAGGGAACACAACTCATTTTAGCAGTTATACTGTCAACATTTTTAGCATTAATATGCTTATCTGTAATTTCTACGTGCAGAGGAGTCGTTAATTTAGTATCAGATTCAATAACATCAAACCTTACATACTCAACAAATGAATATGCTTTTTTGTTTCCTGCTTTATCTTGAGTGATTATCTGTTCAATCCCCCATTTTCCAGCTGCAGTTCCAGGTGGTAATGTTAAATTAAAATCATAAGCTTTCCAGTCAGAATTACCATCAGGACCTGGAAGACCCCTCGTTTTATCTAATTCAGGATGATTCATTGTACTATTACCAGTTTGACCACCTGCTTTTTGACCTTGAGGGCCTCTTAATGTTACACTGAGTCTAGATAAGCCAGCTTCATGTCCTGGAAAATCAGAAAGATCTCTAGCTAAAACAATGAATTCCACTCTTGTTTCTCCATCAGGAGCTTCTGGTTTAGTAGGTTCAGCTGAAACTATTATGTTGGTTTTATCAATTTCAGGCGCTATATAATCTGGATAGGGTGTCTTTACATAAATACTGTCTCTAACATCTTTAAAACTATTATTTCTATATTTCGGTGCTATATAATAATCTGAAGTATCTTTTACATATCTTACTCCTGACCCATTTCTTGCAATATCATAAAAATCAGACTGAGATAAAGAATAATATCCAGACGGAAAATAATCAGGAATAGCAACATAAGTTTCGTAAAATTTATCTGAATTATGCTCATTTGCATATCCTTTTTCTTCATCAATTAAAGGACTTGATCCTACTTGTCTTTCGTATAAAAAACTTCCTGATACGTTACTAGATTCATCTCCACTAATTGGATCTATAGTTGGGTTTATCATCCTATGTGTAAGATTGGTCATTTTAGTATCATCATAAACAGAGGCAGAAATTTTTATTGCTTGACCATCTACACCATTTTCATCTGGATAAGTATTAAAGTCTCCCTTAGTAAATTTACCTTCAATCTTTTCCATTTTAAGATCATAATTCCATTTTGGAGGAGTTATGTCTTCACAAATATTATTAATATATACTTTAAACCCAATTGTTGAAGTATTCTCATATCTTTGATTTCCAGCTTTATCCCGAGTTGTAAACCCCTGTAATGTCCAATACCCTGCTTTTTGATATTTATTAAATTTTGTTTGACCAACTAAAATACTGTCTTGACCTCCATTTCTAGGTTGTAGTCCAATATCATTAATTGTTCCTATTGTAGATACCATTCTAACATAAGCACTTGCTGCTGTATCGTTTGGAAAATTGTCTGAATTAAGTTTTGCAGTCATTTTCATTGTCTTTTCCCCACACGGTTCTCCAGTTATTTCAATATCGATACTCACAATTTTACCTGGAAAAGTGTAGTCTGGAAATAGATTATAAACTGTAAATGTTAAATCTTCTCTTATTTGAGCTATATATCTAGTTCCGTGCATTATCCTATCTCTAATAAACTCATATTTTTTTACAGATACGCTAAGAAGTTTGTCTGGATTTGTTAGATAAAATGCAATAGATTCAGCCATGTCTTCATTAGGATTTTTTAAATGAGCATAAGCTGATACTGATTCTGTTGTATTGTAAGTTGACCATCCAGATCCTGATGTTGGATCTTCAAACCAACCACCAATTTCAATCCAGTCTGATTTTGTTTTTTCATCAAAAGTGTAAGCCCATAAAAAATGTGCTTTTTCATGTAAAATAAGCCTTCTAATGTCAAACAAATCTCCTCCAATAAATGCTTTTGACATGAATTCAATAGTTTTTAAACCAGTCCACGCAATTGCTGCTGCGTTAACATATGTTGGATTGGTTTGACCATTTATTCTTCTAACTAAATATTTTAAGCCCTCTTGTTTTTGAAAACCATCAGGCAGTTCCTCAAACATTGAAAGAATTTCAATTTTTTCTAGTGAAGTAAAATTTTGAAAATTTGAAGAATCTTCTCCCATTAAGTCCTCAGTAGTTTGATTAGGTTTCATAAACTCAACTCCAAAAGATCGAAGCGCAATGTCATTAACTACATTTTCATTGTTTCCAAAATCTGTAAAATAATTTATTAATGAATGGTACAGCCTTTTTGAATAAAACTTCCCCTTAATTCCGTCAATGGTTACAATCTGAGGATATGCATAAACAAATGCTTTCTGGGTAATAGTTGCATTTACTAAATCACCATCACTTTCTAAGGTTATATCTCTGTATTGTTCATCTTTTGTCAATTTAAAAATACCTCTAATGTTTTTTCCAGAACCAAAATCAACTGGTCCTACCTCTATACCATACATGTTAATTTCACTTAATGTTTTATAGAGCCTATAACTATCTTCTTTTGACCAAGGTTCAATATCATTTGATAAAATAATACCATATTTATTTCTAAGATTAATTGAGGAATAATCATTGGGTACTTTTACTGTTTTATCTAATACTTTTATCGAAGTAGGTTCACCATAATAACTTTGAGTATTGTGTCCTGCTGCACTATCGTCATCACTCCACTTGTAACTATATATACCATCATTTAACATTGCAGTTAATGTAATAGTTGCATTCACATCCTCAGGAATATTTATAATTTTTGATGTTGGATAAGTGTAGCCAGTAGCATCAATGCTTAGTGCCCACTTACCATTATTTAAAGCACTATCACCTGAGAAAACAACACTAACATCTTCACTGTTAGAGTCTTTTACAATTTTTGTAAACAGATTTTTACTTCCTTTTTGAATGGAGACTGAAGCTGAATCTGTAGCTTTTAAACCCTTGACAATAACTTTAAAATCAGACTGAGAGTAAGAACTGAAAAAACTTAATAGGATAATGGTTAGAATAGAATAATATTTATACATAAAATGCTTTTTTATAAAATACGATAAATTTATAAATTAATGTTTATAAATTTTATTAATTAGTAAATAGTCTAATATGACTAATGCTGCCATAGCTTCTACAATTGGTACAGCCCTAGGAACTACACAAGGATCGTGTCTTCCTTTACCTTTCATTTCAACTTCATTATTATTGGAAT
>Ga0209199_1005265_pt1 | contig 11388 bp, 10 predicted proteins | sample COGITO_mtgs_1105_7_FD_184805 | JGI IMG/M metagenome (GOLD analysis project Ga0209199, IMG submission 184805) | Pelagic marine microbial communities from North Sea - COGITO_mtgs_110523 (SPAdes) (version 2) | ecosystem: Environmental > Aquatic > Marine > Epipelagic ...
TTATGCCGATGTGATCTTGCCTGCTTCGGGCTTTGCGGAAAAATTGGGAACGGTGACGAACACCAATCGACAGGTTCAGATGGGGCGTCCGGCCGTGCCGCCACCAGGTGACGCGAAAGAGGACTGGTGGATCACCACAGAACTTGCCAAACGCCTTGGCCTGAACTGGACTTATTCGCACCCCAGCCAAGTCTTTGGCGAAATGGCGCTGTCGATGAAGTCGCTGAGCAACATCACGTGGAACCGGTTAGAGGCGCAGAATGCAGTCACCTATCCGTCGCTGTCACCCACGGACCCCGGCCAACCTATTGTCTTTGGCGATGGTTTCCCGCGGGAAAATGGACGGGCGAAATTTACGCCCGCCAGCGTAATCGCGCCAGATGAAGCGCCCGATGCTGAATATCCGATGATTATGACAACGGGACGCCAACTTGAACACTGGCACACCGGATCGATGACGCGGCGTTCCAAGGTGTTGGACGCGGTCGAGCCAGAGGCAAACTGTTCTCTTCACCCCTCCACTCTGCGCAAGTTGGGCGTTGAGCCGGGTGGACTAGTCACTGTATCGAGCCGCCGGGGAAGCATCACGATTATGGCGCGCGAAGACCGGGCCGTGGCCCCTGATATGGTCTTTGTTCCCTTCGCCTATGTTGAGGCGGCAGCGAACGTGCTGACCAATCCGGCGGTCGATCCTTACGGCAAGATCCCTGAGTTCAAGTTCTCGGCAGTGCGGGTCGAAAAGGCCGAAACGACTGTCGCGGCAGAGTAGCAAACGGGCATCTTTGCCACGCTATTGAATAACAGCCCCGTGCTGGCCTAGCCTTCTTTGGTGCAAGGAACTGCTTTTTGCGTCCTTTGCAAGAATAATCAAAGGAGATGCGCCATGCGCAAACTGACCCTCATCGCCGCCCTGACCGGCATTGCCATGCCCGCTTTCGCAGATGATGCGGCCCTCCTGATGGGTGTTGAGCGTTATGATGATTTTCGCCGCGTGAGTGACGCCACAGATATCCTGGGCGCGTCTGATGAACTGCGGGATGCTGGGTATGATGTTGCGACGCTGTCCAACGGGTCCGCCCGCGATATGCGGCGCTTGGCAGAACGATTAGCCGAGGATGCGTTGAGTGCGGACCGCTTGGTGGTCGCACTATCTGGCCGTTTTGCAACAGATGGCACACGGACATGGTTCTTGGCCGAAGATGCCAATACGCCGACGCCCTTTGGGCTGGAGGATGCGATTTCAGTCGATTGGATGATGGATGCCCTTTCACGTGCGCCGGGGCAGGCTGTTCTAGTGCTTGGGTATGATCAGGATGGGTTCAGCAGCTTTGGGCGCTACCTGCGCGAAGGCGTCGGGAATTTGGATGTGCCGCAAGGGGTGACCGTTATCTATGGCGAGCCAAGCAGGATCACAGGAGTTCTGGCCAATGCTGTTACGGAGCCAGGTGGTGATGTCATGGCCTATGTGCGCGATAACCGTCGCCTGAACATGCTGGGTTTTCAGCCACAAAGCCTGATCATGCAGTCGTCGGATACCGCACCCGCGCCAAGCCTGCCGCAAATCGACCCAAGCCTAGCCGCATGGAACAGCGCTCAAGAGGCCAATACGGCCGACAGCTATCGTGATTTCATATTTGATAATCCACGCAGTCAGTATGCATCCGAAGCGCGGCGCAGGCTGGATGAGATCGAGAGCGATCCCATTCGTCTTGCCGAAAGCGAAGAAGACGGCCTGAACTTGACACGGAATGAACGCCGCGCAATTCAGCGAAATCTGACTTTGCTAGAGTTCAATACGCGTGGTGTTGATGGCATTTTCGGCCCTGGATCACGAGGTGCGATCCGCAATTGGCAGCAAAACAATGGCTTTGCGCAAACATCATTTTTGACAACCGAGCAGATCAATCGCATTGATGCCCAAGCCAGCCGCCGAGCGGCAGAAATCGAAGCCGAAGAAGAGCGTGCGCGCGAGGAAGCCATAGCGCTTGACCGTGACTACTGGGAAGAAACGGGTGCGCGGGGCACGACTGCAGGTTATCGCGCCTACCTTGATCGCTACCCAGAAGGGATTTTTGCCGGCGAAGCTCGCAACAAGCTGGCAGCGGTTGAAGAAACCAACAATGATGCAGCGCGTGCGCGTGAGGAGGCGCTGAATATCAACCCGGTGCTTCGTCGTTTGATCGAAAATCGTCTGCAGCAACTTGGGTTCAATCCGGGGCAAGTGGATGGCCGCTTTGACCGCAACACAAGACGCGCAATCAGCCGGTATCAGGCGCAAGGCAATCTTACAGCGACAGGTTTCCTCGATCAGCCAACCTTAGCGCGATTGCTGTCAGATACATTCGGACGCTGAGTTAGATTGCTATAGGTCAGTTTTTTCAGGCTTGGCTTACACCAAAAAGGGCGCTCTATGATCAGAGCGCCCTTTGCGTTTGTTTGGTGCCGCAGTCTATTGCGCGCGTATGTAGCGTTCCGCCAGTAAACGTACAAAGCCCTGGCCGCCGTCATACTGCCGGACACCAATGATGTAAGTTCCCGGCTGCAATCGGGCCATAACAAGGCTATCCAACCCGTCGCCATAGTCGTCGTTCTGACCAATTTGACGGCCCAGATCATCATAGACGACCAGCCATGGATCGCTGTTGCCATTTGCGATCGCCTCTACGACCAGCAGGCCTGCATCATCAAAATCAAGGCTGAACCACGTCACATCTTCCGTGGCCTGTACATCCTGACGCATACGGGATGTGAGAACGCCCAAGTCAGTGACTTCTATGCTGCCATCAAGTGGCGGGGCCGCATCGCCGCGGGCATAGAGTACCTGAAGGGCCTCTTCGGCGTCATATTCCTTGATGCTAATCGTAATCGGCGCGCTATCGTCGCTAAGGGCAGTCACCGCGAGGCAATAGGTGCCAGCCTCCATTTCGCCGGTGACCTCTAGGCGGGAATTCAAGCCGTCGAAATCGTCGTTTTCATCGATGTAGGCATCATCTGGTCCATAAAGAGTGATAACCGGATCGGCGGTTTCATTTTCTGCAGTGATGGTGATGGGGGTTTGTCCATCAAGCTCGAAACTCCAGAAAGGGGTTTCGTTGACAGAGGCTGAAACGCTGGTGCCAAGTGCGCCGAATGGGGTCGCGTTTTCACAGCTTCCTGCAGGATCACTGCTGCCGCCGACATCCACACCTTCAGTCAACGGTTCTTGATCCTGACGTCCGATACGCACGAATGCTGTCATGGGCCCACCGTCATAGCTGCGCATGGACATGCAATAGGTGCCCGGTTCCAGTGTTGTTTCAGCGCGCGAAGCTGCGTTGCCGCCGGAATCATCGTCAGACAGGATAATGCCGCCAGTACTGTCGAGCAGGTCAATGATCGGATCGCCAGAGCCACGGCCAGCTGCCTCAACCCGGACATCCGTTGGTGCGCTTAGGGTAAACAGCGAGACATAGTCATTGCCCCCCAGTACCAACGCCATTTGTTCGCGGTAAGCATCGGCCGTTGTGATATCAGAGGAGGCCTCGTCGCCCCCAATCCACTGACCGCTATCACCAAAGCCGCCGCAGATATCCTGCGCTAGGGCAGGCGATGCGACGCCCAGCATAAGTGATGCAATCACAGTCGTCCTTAAATTGAGGCGGGTCATGGGGTCTGTCCTTTGCAGTTCGTATTCCTAATGGTGGCAAGGTAGCGTGATGATGACCGCAATGGCTAGGGGAGATAAGCATGTGTGTGGTAAACCTGACCTAGGGTCTATTACCAAAACGTGCGTTCCAAAGGTGGGTACGCTCGTTATCGCGTAGGTTGTAAGCGAAGAGCGCGTCGTCAAGGTTCGCATCGGGATCAGGCATTAAACCCTGCCCCAGTCTGATCAATTGCTGCGTATACCATGCTGTGATGCCGCCTTCTGGCGGATGCGCGAATCGCGGAAACGGGAGTTGCGTTCTTCCTGTGTGCCAAGTCTGCGGCAGGGCCGGATCAATGACAAAGGCGCGCGCGAGGCCAATCATGTCTGCCGCGCCCTCTTGGATCGCTGCGATGGCCTGCGCTGCGGATTTGAAGCCCCCGGTAAGCATCAGCGGTTTGCTGGTTTCGGTTCTGGCCGCCTTGCTAAACTCAGCAAAATAGGGACCGGACCCCACACTGTCCGACGCTGATTGAGCGCCCGGGAAATAAGTGCCCCCGCTAATGTCGATCAGGTCAACTGACGTGTGTTCAAGGGCGGCGATCACTTCGAGTGCATCATCTTCACCAAATCCGCCTTCTAACTGATCAGTCGCATTGATCTTGATCGCGATCGGGAAATCATGTCCGACAGCGGCGCGTACGGCACCAAGAACTTCAAACAACAAACGAGATCGGTTCGTGATGGACCCACCGTATGCATCGGTGCGTTTGTTAAAGAGGGGCGAGAGAAACTGGCTCAGCAAAAAGCCATGGGCGGCATGGATTTGAACGCCGCTGAACCCGACTGCCTTGGCGATCCGTGCGGTTTGCGCGAACTGTGATGGCAGCAGCGCAATTTCACGCAAAGATAAAGCAGCACAGCGCAATCCGGGCAAATCCAGTGCGCTAGGCCCTTTGGGGCGGCCCGTCGGTGAATGGGTCATGGCGCCTGCATGGCCAAGCTGCGCGAACAACTTTGCGCCATTGGTCGTTCCGGCCTTTGCCAATTGTCGTAACAATGTCTGATCAGACAGTGGCCCCAAGACAAGATTGCCGGGTTTTTCTGCCGCTAGGGGGTCGCCTTGGACCTCGCCGACGATGGACAAAGCCAAACCGCCCTCTGCCCAACGCCGATAAAGCCTGATCTGTGTTTCGGTGGGGTTACCCCGCCCGTCGCCAAGCGAATCCGACATAGCTGATTTAGCTAGGCGATTTTCTAAAGTCACACCGCAGGGGAGTGTCAGTGGCTGAAACAGAGGATCGGTCTGCATATCATTCCTGATGTAAAGTTGTCTTAGGGTGGGTCATTATCCATCTTACATGTCTTGCTGTTATCACGAGAACGAAAAAGGGCCGCACCAACGGTACGACCCTTTTCGATAATTGCTTTCGCAGGTTTTAGCCCTGACGGGCTTTGAACCGGCGCTGCGTCTTGTTGATCACATAGACGCGGCCCTTACGGCGCACGATGCGGCAATCGCGGTGGCGCTGCTTGAGCGAGCGGAGGGAGTTACGTACCTTCATGGGGTCGTTTCCTATCTGTCGCGGCGCGCGGATTGCGCCTTGGGTTGCTGTTTCAGGCCCGAAGGCCCGGTGAATTCATGGTGGACGATACTGGGATCGAACCAGTGACCCCTTCGATGTCAACGAAGTGCTCTACCGCTGAGCTAATCATCCATGTCGTCTGCTTATCACCCACGTCCCATAACGAAATAGGACGCGGGCAAACCGCGTCAGTCGTGCGGTCTATAAAAGGAGTCGACAGAGGGATCAAGGGCTTTTGGTATTTTCCCAAAACGCGCTATCTAGGGAGGCGAAGGGACGGGATTCTTGTTAAAAACTGCATATAGCCTCGCGCGACCTGATGCACGCACAACAAGCGTAGTCTTTGCTTCGCCACACAGTGGGCGTGACTACCCTGCTGCCTTCTTGCGCCGCGCTGTTTTGAATGCGAGCGAGATCCGATCGTCTGAGGATGCCTTTGTGGATCAGCTGTTCGAAGCCGTTCCATCCCATGGCGCCCCGTTGCTGGCAGCCAATGCACCCCGTGCGTATCTTGATCTGAATCGCGGCCCAGATGAGTTGGACTCTGCCTTGATAGAGGGCGTGCGGCGCAGCGGGCATAATCCGCGGATTGCCAGCGGGCTTGGCGTGATTCCCCGCGTCGTGGCGAATGGGCGGCAGATTTATCGAGGCAAACTGACGTTGATAGAGGCGCACCAGCGGATTGCGCAATACTGGCGGCCTTATCATGATCAACTGCAAACCTTGCTGGATGAAAGCATCAATGCCTTTGGCGAGGCGATCCTGATCGACTGCCATTCAATGCCGCATGAAGCGCTTGAAAACGTCGGCCCACCGGGCAGTGCACGGCCTGATGTGGTCTTGGGCGACAGGTTTGGAGCAGCGGCAGCAAGTTCGGTGGTGGAGCGGGTCGAAGCCGCTTTTGCCAGCGCCGGGCTTCGGGTTGCCCGCAACATGCCTTTCGCGGGGGCATTCATCACGCAACATTACGGGCGCCCCTCACGGCAACAGCACGCCATTCAGGTCGAGATTGATCGGGCGATCTATATGAACGAGCGGACGCTGGAACCGAACGAGAACTTTGAACCTTTCAAGGTGATGTTGTCCGGTGTGATCGCTGAGATCACAGAAATCGGACGTGCCACTGACCAAAAGGTCGCGGCAGAGTAGCCAAAGGACGTCAGCACCTAGTTTGTGAAAGGCTGTTGGCAATGGATGGGCGGCGAACGGCAACCGTTAGATCAAGGTTTTTGTCGGCCACGCCGTAGAGCAATTCTAAGACGCAGAATTGTGCATCACCTAAATGACGTCGTTGCCTTCCAGGGATTGCCTGAAAGTTTGCTTTGGAGCCAATCTGAACCGCGTCTCCGACACTTCTGCGGCCATAAGCCGGTCACACCGAAATGCGCGCTGCGCGTTCCTAAGGTGATCGAACGCCAATACGTACCACACTGGGTAATTCAGCAGTAGATAGTGCGGTTCTATGGTCCGTTTTGATATCTGGCCGGTTTCTTTTTTGTATCGGATGATCAAGGCGCGCTGGTCTAGGAATGCCTGATGCAAAGCTTGCACGGCTCTCTTGTTCGTCGCGGCGACGGTGGTCTGCACGGTTGTTGATGCTGTGTTGCCAATCAAAATTCTTGATTTCAAACCGTTCACTTTGTGCCGCTTGTCGGATGAGAATGACGCAATCAACTGACGTCTGACCGACCCCATATTCGCCAGGAAAATTGGTGAATTCATCTGCTCAGACACAGCAAGGCTTATAAGAAGGTCGACGGCTTCGGCGTAGCTAAGGTTCAACCGCCCGACACCCCAGTTCCGGTCAAGTCGCACGCCGCCACCGCGACCACGATCTGCGTCGATGGGCAGGCCTTGATCGCGCATTAACTGAAGGTCGCGCGCAATGGTCCGTTCACTTACGCCATGCAGATCCGCAAGCGATTTCATGGTGGACAGCTCTTCTTGCTTCAGGTGAACCGCCAGCATTTCAAGGCGTCTCAGACGTTCGTTTGAATTCGTGCGGACCATCCAAGAAATAAGACATAAAATGTCATATATGACAATATCAGGACTGTGACACCAATCAAACTTAAGGAGATTTCTGATGTCACCCGTAACCGTTCTCGCCCCTATCAAGCTTGCCGAAGGCAAATCCGAAGCCGATTTGCTAGCGGCTTCCAAGATTTTTCAGGAAGAATTTGTCGCACATGAACCCGGTGTGCTGCGCCGTGAGCTGGTGCGCAAACCGGATGGAACATATATAGATATCGTCCAGTTTCGTAGTCACGAAGACTATCTGGAAGTGGTCAAGAAAGAGATGGAATCACCAGTCTGCACGACTTTCTTTGCTGTTATGGACCTGAGCGATTTTGACCCTGATGCAGAGATGGAGGTCAATCTTTCTCTTGAAACACACTGATTTGCTTTTGAAGGTGGCCCATTCTCATGGGCCACCGTTTCAATTCTCTTTAAGCCGTTTCTAAACATAAGATGAGACAGCCATTTCATTTGCCAAGAATGCCTCCGGGTCATCCACTTCTACCAGCCGTTTGCGTTCAATCTGCCAGAACCGATTGCCGACATTGCGTAGAAAGCTCCGGTCGTGACTGACCAATAGGCAGGTGGCGCCATGGTGGATCAGCTCGTCCTCCAAGGCCTCTTGCCCTTCGATATCAAGGTGGTTCGTCGGTTCGTCCAGAAGGTAGAAGTTCGGTTGTTTCAACCGCAGGATTAACATGGCCAACCGTGCTTTTTGCCCGCCCGAAAGCGCACCGATCTTGGTATCTTGCATCTGGATGTTTACGCCAACCCCGGCCAACAATCCCCGTGCGCGTTGGTCGCTGATATCACATTGCACTGTCACCGCGATCATCGGCGTATCGGCATCGTCCAATTGGCTGAGATGTTGATCAGAATATCCCATCGCAACAGTCGGTGCGCTCATTATGCCGGTCTCTTCGCCCAACACAGCGCGATGGATCATCTTCACAAGCTGTGTTTTTCCTGTGCCATTCGTGCCCAACAAAACAACGCGGTCGCCTTGGCCGATCCATTTCTTTCCAGTGGTGTATAGCAGGCGATCGTCTGGCGCTGTGACGCTCACATCGTTGAGGGCAATCAAAGCCTTGGCATGTGTGCCACTGTTGGTCAGCCTGATATCACCCGCGCCGCGGTCTTGGTGGGCGGGCTTTGCCGCTGCTTCAATCTTTGCGGCACGTTCGCTAAGTTGCTTGGTCTTGGTGATCAGCAAGTCAGAGCCGGAATTGATGCCGATGTTCTTAAGTTTAGCAGCCTGTTTGCGCAGCTGCTGCGCCTTATTGAGGTCGTTGGCAAAGCGACGCTCGTCTGCCGCGTCGGCCTCTGCCAAGGCTTCGCGCGCCTTGCTAAACGGGAGCTGAAAGGCGCGAGAACGCTCGGCCCTTAGAAAGAGTGTGCGGTTCGTTGTTGCGTCCAGAAATGCGCGGTCGTGGCTGGTGATAATCACGGGGGTGTCACGTGGCAGCGCACTTAGCCATTCCTGCAACAAACCGATGCGGTTCAAATCAAGGTGGTTCGTCGGTTCGTCCAGCAGCAGAATATCGGGTTCATTGATCCAAGCGGCCGCCAGCAGGGCGGTCCGTTGCCATCCACCGCTGAGTTCAGCGACCTGCCTTTGTTGCACGTCGTAAGGGACTTTCAGATCATCCAGCACGACGTCAACGCGCCAACTTTCATACTCGGCCTGCTCCTGCGGGAGTGCCGCAAGCACGAGGTCATAGAGGGTATGTTGTTGCGCAGCTTTTGGGACGTATTGTTCTACATACTCTACCCGCAATCCACGTGCGCGGGTGATATCGCCAGTTGTGTGTTCGAATGTACCCGCAATGCAACCCATCAGCGTGGATTTGCCCCGCCCGTTTGCGGCGACCAGACCGACGCGGTCACCTTTGGAAATCGTCAGGTTAAGATCGGTGAAAAGTGGGTCACCCAAGGTCACGCCAAGGGCATTGATATTAATGATGCTCATTAGAAGTCTCAGTCAGATAGATAAGAAGCCGCAGATGCGGCGTTTTGGGCGGATCGTTGACTGATCAGCCCTGCAAACGGATTTACAGGGCGGGACGGGGACCATGCTGAAGTCGACGGATGATACGCATATTCAGCACTGTCCTCCTCTTATCTTGGTGTGACTTTGAAAGAACCGTATGTCCTGCACGTAAGGTGGGTCAAGACCCACCTTACGTTCTAGCGCAGGGCGCGCCCTTTGATAATCGCATCCTTACCGTATCTCGCGCGGATCTTGTCGGCAGCCCTTTCGGCCTGCACCCGCTTTTGTGCACCGGGGTCCAGCAGGTCGCCTTCGCGATCAGCTTCCGCATTGGATGTAATGTCTGACAGGCCTACGCCCAACAGCCGAAACGGCCCCCGACCGTTGACCTGATCGAACAGCCCGCGTGCGGTCCGGTAAACCGTGTCTGCGATCTGGGTGGGATGGTGCAGGCTTTGTCGTTTTGAGATTAGTTTAAAATCGGACGTCTTGAGTTTCAGCGTCACCACGCGACCTGCTTTCTCTTTTGCCTTGGCCCGCGCGCTGACCTTTTCGGCCATCCGCCACAGATGCCCGTCAAGAATATCGACATCCCCTGTGTCTTCATTGAACGTCGTCTCGTTTGATAGCGTTTTCACAGGGCTGTGCGGCGATATCCGTCGCCCGTCTTCACCTCGCGCAAGGCTGTAAAGCCGCTCACCCATACCTCCGAACCGCTCGTGCAGATCGCGCCTGTCCCAGCGCAGCAGGTCGTCAAAGGTTCGAATGCCAGCATTATTCAGGCTGTTTTGCGCAGCAGGTCCGATGCCCCAGATCAGGCGTACAGACTTGGGGCGCAGGAAAGCGGTGGTCTCCTCTTTCCCGATGATGGAAAAGCCGCGCGGTTTGTCGAGGTCGGACGCCACCTTGGCGAGGAATTTGTTATGTGACAAACCAATTGAACCGGTCAGTCCCAACTCGTCCTTCATACGCTTGATCAAGCGAGCCAGCATCACCGCTGGGGGCGCGTGGTGCAGCCTTTGGGTGCCGGTTAGGTCCATAAAGGCTTCATCCAGCGATAAAGGTTCGACCACAGGCGTCAACTCATCCATCATTTCGCGAATGGCTTTGGAGGCTTCGACATAGGCGTCAAAATTGGGGCGTACGACCACTGCCTCGGGGCAGAGCTTGAGCGCCTGAAACATGGGCATCGCGGATTTCACGCCCTTCATCCGGGCGACATAGCAGGCCGTCGAGACAACACCGCGCCGACCGCCGCCAATAATGACAGGTTTGTCGGCCAATGCCGGATTGTCCCGTTTTTCGACCGAGGCATAGAAGGCATCGCAATCCATGTGCGCGATGGTAAGGTCAAACAGCTCTGGGTGCCGCGTCACCCGAGGGCTGCGGCATTGCGGACAACGCGTTTCGCTGTCGAATGTAGTGAGGCAATCGCGACATAGGGCTGGCATGCTGGCAAGATATGTCGCGGCGAGGGTGGACACAACGGGTGGGTTATGGCGCCGTTCGGTGCCTCCGGCGGGAGTTTTTTTGGGTAAGATGATAGAGCTGGGGTCTGCTATGCAAAAGGCAGGGCCGCATGACGGTGCAAAGGTTGCGCTGTTTTTGGGAGACCGTCTTGTGAGCATTTTGCGCGATGATTTTGCGCACATTCCTTACCCAAGCCTATGGGATCTCCCAGGCGGGGGCCGAGACCCCGGAGAGACCCCATTTGAAACGGTTGCCCGCGAGACCGAGGAAGAATTTGGTTTGATTCTACTCGGCGACGCGGTGCTATGGGAAAGCGCATTTCCGGCAAACCATGACCCCGGCAAATGGGTCGGCTTCTTTGTCGCGCGATTGCCATCTGTGGCCACATCTAACATCGCCTTCGGCAATGAAGGCCAGCGCTGGGCGCTTTATGGGTTAAATGAATTCATCGCCCTGCCCAACCGTGTTCCGTCCTATGGCGGGCGTTTGCGACGCTGGATTGCCGAAACGGGCGGCATCGCGTAGCGAAAATGCCACGAACAGAAAAGCAAAACCTGCAATGCAAATACTTGTTGCTTTGCATCGCAATCCGTCTATGAGTTTCCAATAGGAAACACGCTGACCGGGAGAGACCGGTTCAGTCTGGCGCCGAAGGAGCAACCGCCCCGGTCACTCTCAGGCAAAAGGACCGGTTGGGG
>Ga0209199_1005285_pt1 | contig 11362 bp, 8 predicted proteins | sample COGITO_mtgs_1105_7_FD_184805 | JGI IMG/M metagenome (GOLD analysis project Ga0209199, IMG submission 184805) | Pelagic marine microbial communities from North Sea - COGITO_mtgs_110523 (SPAdes) (version 2) | ecosystem: Environmental > Aquatic > Marine > Epipelagic ...
CCTGCTTCAAGATGCCCATGATCTGTGCGTCGCTATATCGTGCTGTCTTCATTCAAAATCTCCTCAGATATCTTGCCGAGAAAATTCTACTTTTGAACACCACTAATTTTAGGGGGGATTACCCCCGTATTCATTGATCCGGCGTCGATCCAAGACGCAGAGTTTGAGTGCAAGGATGGCCCGGTCCAATACGATGCAGAGGGACAGCAACATCTCGATGAACTCTGGACGCAAACGCTGCGGTTCCTTGAAGGCTACGCTGTTTCTTTGACAACACAAGGCAATGGAAGTTGTCTGCAATCCGCTTTGGCGATGCGAGAGACAAACACGCCTGCCATGACAGGCCCGTCCTATGAATGTATCATGGATAACCGTGACGTGCAGCTTGTCGTCAAACATATCTACGCAGTGCTTGAAAACCCGGACAAGGCCAAGGCCTGCTTTGCCGCGCGCGAAGACGTCGATTGGATGTTCACACCAAGCGTGGGAATGGAGAACAGTTCCGAGGTTGCGCAGTATTTCGAACGGACGACGTTGGAGGAATATTACGAGGCAAAGCAGGACCCGGAACTGCGCATGGCGGGTCTTAATTATGCCAGGCACTTTCACCAGTTCATGACCAATGACAGCATCCAGATGCCCGGAAACTTTCCGTTCGACATCAGTGCCAAGAGCCTGCCAGACCTATGGGCCGCTGCGGGCTGGGTGCCGATGTATTCCTACGATGATCCGCGTTCGCTTGCCGTCGGATCGGCGCGGACGCGTGGTGGCTACGCCTATGCGGAGGTTTTTGGCCACTGGGGTTTGCTGAGGATCAAAAAGATCAATGATGAAGCCGTGGGTGCCGAGATCGGGATGACGGCCCAGATCATGGGCACCTTCTATCCCTATCACCATCATGCCACGCATGAAATCTACTACACAATTCGTGAGCCTGAATGCGTCAACTCGGTCCGTAACTTTGTGATGACGCCGAGCAACGGCGCACTTGCCGACATCTCGGTCGATGACCAATCCCGTGTGGTCGCGATCAATGGCAACGCGATCCCAAATATACATAAGTACTGGAGCCAGTCGACGCCCGCGCTCGACCCGCTGCTCTACATTCCGGCAAACACGATCCACGCCTTTGACCTGACGCATCATTGCGAGGCGAACCCGGATGAGACAGCGCATGTTACCATCTGGGCGCGCACCAATGCCGATGTGGCCGTCAACGACTATGGCACCACGCTTCTGTGTGAACTGAAAGATCAAGAGTTGCCCAAAGATGCTGCAAACTCGATCTACGCGCATGTTTTGTGCAAGTTGAACCACTTCAAGTATTGATGGGGCCAGTGATGGCGTTTTAGCCAGATAGCGAGAACCGGTTAACGAGTTGTCAGTGAGCAAGAATCCACTCCTACGTTGCCAGATTGCAAAAGAAATGGACCAACGATTCTCAAGGCCTGCGAAACGCACCTTCTTCAATTCTCGAAATGGCCCAGAAACCGACTGACATAGATCAAGTGCATCTCCCAAAAACGGTTGAAAATGAATTGTGTGGATCGCTCCAGGCGATTCGGAACATCAACAAACTCTTTAGAGGGAGAGAGGCACATGGCCGAACCATTCGATGAAAATGCGGCTCAAGATTTTGATCAACCGCTAAATACGAACCCCGACTACAGATCGATCCATATCTTCAGCACCGCCGACGTTACCGGGACGTTCGACGGGCAAACTCAGGGCGATGACGGTGCATCCTTCATCGACTTCAGCGGTGCAAACGGGACCATGGTCACCAAAGAGGGTGTTACGCTCTATCCGATTGACAATGAATTCGGTTTCAATGTGACCGACTTTGTTGGTGCCGAAGAAAAAACCATCGACGGCCTCTATACCGAAGGCTGGGCCGGTGATCTGATCATCTCAGGGGAGCAGGCGGGATTGGTCATTTCAGACGCGCCCACAGACCTGTTCAAAACCCCGGCTGGATTGGGCACGTGGCTCACCGGTCTGGGAAGCAATACCGTCAAGGCATCGACTGAACATTATTCGACTATGCAACAGATTCTGTCAGACCAGAATTTCCCCGGTGATGGGGATGCTATCTATGGGCTCGACGATAATCTGATCCTGTCCAGTCTAACGCCGGAATACAATGGCCAGTACGTGCAGGAATTGCTTGCCGGTACGGCGACGTATGAAGGGGCTGCCGTCACGGTTGAGGATGTCAATCAGGACGGCGTGACCGATTTGCTTGACTTGCTGAACCCCAACGAAAGCACGATTTCTTATGACATCGCCTATGGCGATGATTACTCCGTCACGATGAAGGACGACGGCAAGCTGCTTTATCGGTGGGGTAACGCGATCAAACGTCCCAACGACGTACGCGTCGAAGCCGAGCTTGAGTTGCCGGATGAGTGGGATTTCCTCGACATGTCGACGGAACTCAAGACCCTCTACCGCGTTACATCGGCCGAGCTTTTGGTGCACCACACGATCACCAACAACCCAAATGATCAGGTGCGGCCCGAGGACTTTGAAAACGAATCCGCGATCGGGACACTTCCCACCTATACGGTCATCGAAAACTACAACGGCGAAGCCGGGCGCACTGTCTGGGCCTCAACGGATGACTATTACGCAGGCGACGGTACGCTTTATGCAGCAGGTACCATCCTGCGCGATACGATGCTGGCCGAAGCGGTGGAGGGGTCCATCCCGGATATCATCGGTGCCATGTCCGAAGACCTTGAACTGGGCTTCACCAACGCGTGGTACACGACTATGGACCGCGAGCCGTTCGAGCCTGATCTGACGGCTGACGGTCTTGGTTATGATATCGGTCCACGCTGGCGCTTGCAGCCGGACAAATACGGTCAGGACTTGCCGAGTGTGGTTATCCCCCTTGATCCAAGTGCGCCCTTGCCAACCACCAAGGACAACCAAAAGTACGAAGTGGGTGCAGAGACGCAAACCGTCCTTAATCTGCTTGATTGGGCATCTCCCATTTCGCCTCTGGAGCTGAGCGCAGGCTGGCAAAACAACTCTGGGACGGTGTCGATAAACGGTTTGAACATGACCGATAATTTCGATGTCGCCTTTTACATCAAAGGCGATGTGAAGCCCGCCACGATCTACAGCACCGAACTGGTGATGGATTACGAAGAGATCGCAGTGCAGGCGGCTGACATCACAATCACCGGCACCGAAGGCTCCGATTTCCTTGTGGGCATCGGCAACAACACCTTTACGGGTGGCGGCGGAGAGGACCTTTTCGTGCTGTCTTATGGCACGTCGGTCACGGATGTTGTCACCGCAAACGTGGTCACTGACTTTGAGATCGGCACCGACAAACTGGGCCTGATCGGGTTTGACGCTTTGGCCGGGTTTGACGTGGATCTGTTGGAATCCCGCGCGTTGATCACACAAGGCGTGTCAGGGAATGACCTGACGGTCTCTGTTGATGGCGATCTGGTTGCGACCCTCACAGGTGTGGCTGCATCGCTGGATGTTGGCACATCGATTGAAGCGGGCGAAGGTCTCAACCTGCTCGACAGCTTCATGATCACAAACCCTGGAGCCGGCATTGACCCTGCCGACAATCCTGTCGATCCCGATCCGGATCCCGAACCAGATCCTGAACCAACTGTTGTGACCGGAACCGCAGGCGATGATATCCTGAATGACACTGATGGCGATGACATCCTCTTTGGCCTTGCCGGAAACGATTACCTTTACGGCTCCGCAGGCGATGACACCCTGTCGGGTGGTGAAGGGCAAGACCGGCTCTATGGTGGCACGGGCGAGGACACTTTTGTGTTCGCTGACGAGACCGGCATGGACATTGTCTACGACTTTGTCGCGGGCACGGATCAAATCCTGCTGGATGGCATGACCTTCGACGATTTGAGCATCACAGAATACCGGGGGCGCAGCACTTTGGTCGAATTTGGTGATGACCTCATGATCCTGCGCAAAGTGGAGGTCGCTGACCTCACTGCCGACAACTTCATAACTGATGATGGCATGATGCTCGCGTGATCTGCACCCGTTTTTGGAAAGGACGAATACAATGAAAGAAATGACAAAAGCTCTGGGCGTCGTGATGGCAGCGGCGTTGCTGGCCGGATGTAGTGACAACGACACCACGTCGCAAACCTACTCCTCTTTTGCTGACATCGACGCAGATGCAACTGCGATGCAGGCAAAATACACAGATGCGAACGGTGACCTGCTAAGCAGCGTCACCCGCGCACAACCCTCGGACATCCCTGACACGGGCAGCGCGACCTATACCGGGTTTGTCGGTGGCGATGTTGCAGGGGCTGATTTGGTAGGGCAACTCACCGTCGACGCTGACTTTGCCGCAGGGACGTTGAACAGTTCGGCAACCGACTTCCACCATGAAACCCAAGGGGCCTATTCAGGGTCCCTCTCGGGAACCGGTGTGCTGCTTCAGACACCCCCGATGGGCGTGCCACAGGTATCGGCAAACCTTGACGGCACGCTGTCAAACGGCGGCACCGACTTTGCCACCTCCATCGCCATTGAGGGGGATATCGTGAACGACGGCACGGACGCTGCGGGTGCCATGGCAGGGCTCGCCGATGGCACGGTCGGTTCAGATATGTTCACAGGGACGTTTGCGGCCGAGAATTAAGCCCACAAGCATAAGCAAGAAAGAAGGCCGCCGCAGGAAACTGTGACGGCCTTCCGCGTGTCACACGGGTGACACCACGAATGGTGATACTCAAAAGACCGAACGCAGGCTAAGATAAACGGCGGTATCCTCACGCTCATATAGCGAGACGTTTGAGTTCGTCTTTGTAGTGGCAATCGTCAGCTGTGGGGCAAAACCATAATACGCCAGATCATCAAATCCAAAGGTGACAGCGCCGCGCACTTTGGTATCTCTTCGCCCGTCCGCCGTATAGGGCGAGTTGTCATAAACACGGCGCTCCAGATTAAGGTCAAACTTGACGCTGATCCCGCCTGGCAAATCTTCGGCCAGCGCATAACCAAGACCGATCTGCCCCGCGATATGGTCAATCTCGATCGAGCTGGAGTTGGTGCGGCGCAGCCCACCTGAGACTGTCATGACGTTCCCGTTTCCCAACGTCCAACCATGCGACAGGTTCAGTCGCGCAATTCTGGCGGAGCGCAGATCATCGTCTAGCCGTTTCTGATCCTCGAGTGAAAACGACAACACTGTTCTGCGAACCTTGGGTTCTGCCCAGACCGCACTCAGCCCGACGCGCGTGTAGTTGCTTAGTGGATCACCACCGTACCAATTGCGGCCCAGCTTTATATTGCCATGCAGCCCCACAGGCGCATCTGGTGCACTCAGGACCTGACCATATTGCAACTCAACAGCGCCGTAGTCATAATCCGATCCTTTTGCATCCGGGGCGCGGTCTTTGGCATCTTCGGACAAGATCGCCTTGCGAAACACACCGCTAAAGGAAAGCTGTGCTGGTTTGCCGTTCCAGCCGTCAAAACTGTATTGTGCGCCACCACCTACAATAGCCAACACCCCTGAAAGCGCCTGTGCATCTGCGTTTAGGGTAAAAGGCAAGCCGCCGATCTGGATGGTGTCGAGCGCACTGCCGTTGTTGACATTGGACGAAGGCACAACGCTGAACCGAAACGAATAGCGCCAGGGCGATTTTGCGCGGACCTGACGGAAACTCTGAACGGTCTGCGCCTTGAGTTGCGCTGATGGGGCCGTTTGCGCGGCTCGGCGCAGCCAAAGCTGTGCCGCCAGCAATCGCTCTTGATCGTTGCTGATCCGCGCCAGTTCCATTGCGGCACCGAATTTGTTGTTAGAAGTCCGTGCCACACGAAATGCCCGTCGTGCCAGTTTTCTGGCCTCCGCATAATCCGCAGCCGCGCGTTTCGCCCCAGACAGAAAAATCAGCGCCCCGGCGTCGTCTGGGTTTGTTTGCAGCCGCTTAAGTGCCCCATCTGTTTGAGGACCATTTTGCGTCTGTGCGACGCCTACCGCCGGTTGCTCAGTCCCCGTTTGGGCAAGACCTTCTGCGGTAAGTGAACAAGACATCAAAACTGCACAGCAAAGCATCCTGAAAGACAGAAAACCTCCGGCAGGGGACAGATATTTGGGCAATTCATTGAGCATGATAGGAACTGGATCCATAAGTGCGGGCGTTCCAGCATCGTTACGCAAGCGGTGCTGTTCTACCTTGAGCGAGATCAATATCGCTCACCCTGTTGTTCAGTATTCCCCGCAGAACCCGTCAGAACCGTTTCTCAACAAACGCAGCACAATAATGCGAGGTGGTCTCAAATTCATCAATGTTCGATTTTGTCCTGCGCACCTTGCACGAAAACTTTGGCGCGGCACCCCAGATTTTGATCCGGTCGTCCGTATAGGACGCACCCAAACCAACAAAACTATCGTCCCGCCTGATGCCAGCGGTCCGGTCAGGTGCGTCGTAAGATCGATGCCCAACTTCGAAGGTGAGCCAGCCTATCCCACCACTCTGCAATTTGCCGCCAACGCCAGCCGTGGCGATTTGACCGAAATATCGCCTGTCTTCCCGCTTGGGGTTGTTCCGATCTAACAGGCCAAACCCCAGCCTGTATCGCCAATTCTCCCGAAAATCATTCTGATACACCACGCCAACCCGCACATCGGGGCGGCGCGTTGCGTCTTCACCATCAAAACGTCGTTGCTTAAAGCGGAACGTATAGCTAATAGTTGATACAGGCGTAAGAGCGACATGCCGATTGGCATTCAACCCCAATGCCCAGAACGCCCGATCTTTTTCATCGTCGACTTTGTAAAATGATCGTTGCAGATAGGGCGAGAGTTTCAATGTGCCATCGCCCAACTTCCACTTCCAATCCACGCCTGCCCTGCCGACATAGCGCACTTGATCAAGCTCGAAAAACGTATCGTGGTTGAGCGCAAAATTGTACGTCGCGGTGCGGTTGTAACCCAGATAGGTCGTATAATCAGCCCGTGCGCCCAGCCGCAAGAAGGAGCCATCTGGCCCGTCGCCCAGATCTTCCCCAGGAGTGTCGTGGTGCCCGTCGCTGTGATCGCTGCCGCCGCTTGATCCAAAGTGCGACCCTGAGATGTGCTGTTCGATATCCGACGAATACAGGTAGCCGAACAGAAAACGGGTCCGCCATGCGTCGGTGCCTTCCTGCATACGGGTCTGATCATGGTGGAACTCATGGCTTTGTGCGCGGTGATCGCCGCCATCGGCTCCTCCTTCCGCTTGGGTCTCGCGCTCCAGATAACGCTCGATCTCCTGACTTGCGGCGGCAGACCCGACCGCCGGTTGTGTCCTAAGTGGACTGGCACCCGGATCACCACCCAACCGGACTTGCCGGCGCAGTTGGGTGCGGTCCTGATCGCGCTGTTGTTCGCGGTCCTGATCTCGGACTTGATCACGAGAGGTCTGGCGCGTCTGTGTTTGATCCTGCGAAGAGGTCGCCAGATGACAGGTCTTGCACATCTGCGAGGTCATATTTGCAATCGGGGGGTGGGCCACGGGCAGGAAGTTGTTGCTGGTATGACAGGCCTTGCAGTCATCCCCAAGCTTGGGTGTGGCAAAGGCCGCGCTCCCGAAAACCAGCCAGACAAAAATACCCAAACCCGTTATGATCGCATATTTCATATCTTTGATATCCTCGAAAAAAAGCCGCTGCGCGGGACCATTTGGTCAGAAATTCTAAAGTTCCACCTCACGGCAACCTAAAATCGAAATCATGGCAGCTTGCGCAGAAGTTGTCGGGTGGTTCATGCTGATAGTGGCACAGTGAGCATTCCGAATATGGCGTCCCATGAGGTGAGGCGTGCGGGTTTGCGTGTTCGACATGGCTGGTCTTGAGCGCCAGATCTTCGAGCGGGCCATGACAACTGAGGCAAGTCGCAGCTTCGGGTATCTCGGGTTCATCTGTGTTCTGATGGCAACTTTTGCACTCAACTCCGGCAAAGAAATGTGTGTGGCTCTGAAACAGGCGGTCGTCCAGTGATGCAACGTCGTCTTTGCCATGACAGATGCGGCACCCTCGCATCGACATATCCGCCGTCGGGAGATGTCCGTCTGACAACAGGTCTTCTTCTTCGTGGCAGCTGCTGCATTGATGGTCTGGCGCGGGGTGGCCATCGGGTGTCGACAGCCCCGGCTCACCGGGATGCTGCCTGCCCTGTTTGCGCAGCCGCCTTTCGCCGGTGTCAGCCACAAGCGTGCCGTATAACCCGCTGATTTCAACGGTGCAGTCGAAGCCCCCTTTACCTGTGATACAGCGCAATGGGCCAAACACTTCAGTCGAAGCACGCGGTGCAGTTCCCTGCGAGCCGACAATCGCAACAGAAATCAAAATCGCGACAATACTGTGAAGGACAATGTAGCTGCGCATCGGATTTCTCCAAAAAGATCAGTCAACCTGCCGCCCTACCAAGGCGACAGGCCAGTATTTTCAGGACGTCATACCGTCAGCTCCAGCTGTCAGCGGCGGCCGCGTTCTGACCAGCAATCCGCCCGAACACGAGGCAATCTGAAATCGCGCAGGATCCGAGCCGGGACGCACCATGCACACCGCCCGCAGCCTCGCCCGCGACATAGAGGCCGGGGATCGCGGCACCGTTCATCACATCAAGCGCTTCGGCGTTTTCGTTGATCCCGAGGCCGCCCATGCAGTGGTGAATTTTGGGCGCAACCCGCACTGCAAAGTAAGGTGCCTTGCCGGTCTTGAGTTGCCCCTTGCGCATGCGACGCCCGTGTTGCTTGTCCACGCCCGCATCCACAGCGGCGTTAAACCCCTCGATGGTTTGCTGCAGGGCATTCACTGGGATGCCATAGCCAGCGGCAAGATCCTCCAGCGTTGCGAATTCCTGCATCACACCTGCATCGAACAGACGCTTGACGCTTACGGTCGGGCTTTCGGCGGCCTTGTCCATGCCGGGTTTGTCGCAAAAGACGATGGCCTTGTTACCCGATGCGATGATCGCGTCCGCACGTGTCTTGCGATCTCCCAACTCGTTGGCGATCCGCAGACCCGTCTGGGTATCAATCAACAGTCCATTGATGGCGGACACACCGATCACGAATGACGGTGCCACGCCAAAGCCGCGTTCATCGGGGCTGGCCCATGGTCCAAGCTGAATCCATGAAGGCTGAATACTGACACAGCCGATGTTCAACCCTTCGCGCATCGCCTCTGCGGTGGCACCAGGCTGATTTGTTGTGTCAAGGTCATCGGTCAGGCGCGGATCCTGCAACCTGCGGAAGTCGGGATCATTGCCAAAGCCACCGGTTGCCAGAATAACGCCTTTGCGCGCCTTGATTGCCTTGGGTGCGCCGCTGTCTGCATCTGGGAAGCGGTATTTCTCGTGAACCTCAACCCCTTTCACACGACCATCCTCGTCGCGGATCACATGCTTGAGCAAAGTGCGCGTTCGAGGTTTCACACCCATTTCCGTGAGCCGCTCAAGAAGCGGCACCACAATACCCGAGCCGCTGCCCGCCAACGTGGTATAAGACCGCGGAACAGAGTGGCCGCCGAGTTGGGTCATGCCGCCAAATTCAACCTTAATCTCGTCCAGCGTCCACTCCAGAAGATCGGTGGAGTGATCCGCAAGGGTGCGCGCCAAAGGCACGTGGTTCAGGCCCAAACCCGCCCTGAGCATGTCCTGATAAAGCAGGTCAGCAGAATCCTCGATGCCCTGGTCGGCCTGACGCGGTGTGCCCACGACCGAAAGATAACCGCCATTGATGATCGAATTGCCGCCCGGTGTGGGCATCTTTTCCAGCAGCGCGACAGACGCGCCAGCCTTGGTCGCTTCATATGCCGCAGACAGGCCCGCAAATCCGGTGCCAATGATGACGACATCCACTTCTTCATCCCAGACTTCGGGCATGGGACGGGGGGCTGCGTTAGCGCTGAATGGCAGTGCAAGACCTGCGGCAGCACCAGCGCTGATCACCGCGCGACGGGACAGTTTTTTCGTATCAGACATCAGGAAATTCACCTCTCTTTTTTGTTGCAGGCACATTTGGTGCCTCGCTCAGATGAGATGCTATTGCGCCATTTTTTTTTTGGATTGATATTTGTCAGTGGTTTTGATCGGCTCCACCTGAGTGGTTCAGATAGAACGGCGGTGTATGATCGGTTTTTGGTCCGTCAAGACGATGGTCGCTGGCCAGACAGCTCAAAAGACTAAGCATTTGTTGGAAGAAGCACTCGCACGGTTCCGCAATGTGCAAACCCACAGCTGAATGCACACACCAGATCAGCTCACAGCGTAGTCGGGCTGCCCAAAAAAAGGTGGATGCGGGTGAATCTGCGATATTGATTATCCCATATCGATTAACTCGACGGTTCCATCCAGATCATTTAGATCACAGTTTCGCGCTTGCACTCATCTGCAAAATGCTGGCCGACAAAAGCTTTGCAGGCACTGCAGTCGCGGTGATCGATCACAATAGTCTTGCGTATCGAGCGCCAGTTTTACGTGCTGTCAGAATGATCCGGACCACGTGACCGTTTCATCTGACATGACCCCGATGGCCCTACGGCTCGCAATTTTTGATTATCCTGTGAACTGCAGGGGCCATTTTAGCGGCAATTGCTGTATATGCTTTCAGGAAGTCTATCAGCTCAAATACGGCAACCGAGGGGTGCGCGAGACCAGGTACACGATGAGTGTCTTCGCTACGCGACGTGTCCAGCAAATACCAACTGTGGCACCTATCAGGGAAATGTTCCCGTTGCCTTTGGATCCTGAATCCTTTCGAGATAATTTGCCAATGCGATCAACGTAACTGGAGTAGGTACTAACTTGCCATCTCCCGCATCGAAAGGAACTAGCTTACCCTCCGCCAAGTCGCTAAAAACCGGCATCTTTTCTCTTGGGAGTGTTCGGCGGTGGTATCCGTCAATGATGGACATTACCTCGACCAGAGGCCAGAGGCCGTCGCGCCGCGCTGCAATTTTTGTCAAGTCGGCTGGCTTCACTTCAAGCTCGGCAGCGAGAGGCCCATCCCCCCGACCCGCTGCACCATGGCAAGATGCACAGGAGTTGACAAAGACCGACCGTCCTGTTGATGGGCTATCAGGGGCGCAGCCCATTACGGCCAAAAGTAGGATCAAAATCGCGCGTTTCATAAGGTGGCTCCCTGACAACATTTTATCAAAAAGCATATTTTGTTGGCAAACGCGCGAGTTGATTTGCATCAATGCGAACGCAAATCAGAAGCGCTCAAATTGATCTATACCGCTTCTACTCCAAAACCCGAAATTTCTCGTGGGTTATGATGCGGAAGTTGTCTGCGACCTTGTCGCGGAAGTTTTTCCAATCCTGCGGGATGGTTTCACGCATGAACGCGAGGATTGCATC
>Ga0209199_1005293_pt1 | contig 11347 bp, 9 predicted proteins | sample COGITO_mtgs_1105_7_FD_184805 | JGI IMG/M metagenome (GOLD analysis project Ga0209199, IMG submission 184805) | Pelagic marine microbial communities from North Sea - COGITO_mtgs_110523 (SPAdes) (version 2) | ecosystem: Environmental > Aquatic > Marine > Epipelagic ...
GCTATAATAAAAGGCTAGTTGGGTGGTTAGCTCAGTGGTAGAGCACTGCCTTCACACGGCAGGGGTCACAGGTTCGAACCCTGTACCACCCACCAGTAATTAGTTAAGTAAATCAAGCACTTAGGAGCAATCTTAGGTGCTTTTTTTACGCCCAAAAGTAGTATAAACACCCCATACTACTATTCATATGTTTCCGCGCTGGTTTTGTTAGGTTTTGTAGTGGCGGCTCGTTGGGACTTTCAACCGAAACACCCTTTATATCCCAAGGTGGGGCACTTCATGTGGTGCGATGGTCGTGTTGCTCGTGAGCGAGAAATTTTGACTGAGTATGGGATTGAAAATCCGCGTGTCGATGGTTCGATTCCGTCCCAGGCCACAAATCTAAAAGCCCAACTGTTCTCAGTTGGGCTCTTTCTTTGCCCTAAACCCCGCATTTACGGGCTGTTCCAGCCATCCTACGTGTGCTTCAACCCCTTGCGCGTGCCGATAGAAACGGGCTTTTCGACTCTAAATTCTCCTCAATTTCCCAAAAATATCCAGAACTGAGAGCAGGCGACACACGCAGAAGTTCATAGAAATCAGGGGGTTATTGGTGTGTCGAGTAGAGAGCGTTTTGTTAATTACTTTGCCTCAAACCAAATGAGTCGTGCTCGCTCGGTGAGCTTGAAGTCCAGAATAACTTTCTTATTTTTTTTGTTTAAAAATTTTGCGCTATGCTGTCATTTTCTGCCGTCCGAATGGCGATGCCAATGCCAACCATATCAGCTGAAAGTGAGTTGGCGAGAGGCTTGTGCAGAGCTAAACGAACTGCCACTTACGGCTGAGGTGTGGGGCATCTTAAATGAGTGAAAGTCTGCAAGAGCAGTTGGCTAGGTTGGCTAGGTCTGGTGGACTTCAGACAAACTCGCCTGGTCAATCTACGCACCAGCAAACTCCGCCAGCAGTTTCTTCCAAGGCACATGGTTCCGAATCCCCTACAAATTCATATGAAGCCCTAATTCTGGAAATTGAGAGACTTCGAACAGCAAACACTCAACTGGTCGCAGAGCTCAACTCTGCCAAGGCCAATCAAAATGCTGTGTTGAGTCAATTACAGGGACAATACGACGATGTGCTTGCGCGCTTACAAACCGCAGAGACCTCCAATGGCTTATTAGCAGAAGATAACTTGCAGCTGAATCGCGAGCTTACAGAGTTACCAGACAAAAATCTGATCTTACGTTGGAGGGAAAAAGCTATTCGGGCAGATGCGATCATCCGCGAAGCCGATGATCCAATGGACCTACTTCAAAAGGCTCGACTGCAGCTTGACGAAGATAGAGCCGCCTTTGAGGCTGATTTAGTTCGTCTTGAGGCTCTTGACGAAGCAACAGCAAAGTTGTCCGCCGCACAGCGCGAGTTAGCGGAATCACAGGCAAAAAATCGCCTGCGGATCATTGACTCTGAAAGATCCGAAAAGAAACTTACCGTTAAGCGAGCTCGTTTAGAAAAATTGTCAAACGAATTGAGTGATCTACAAGCGCGTGTGGGGCACTTCAGAGGAATCGAAAAAGCGCTCCGATCCCTAGAAGATGAACACACGAAGGTGACCAGGCTCTATGAAGCGGGAAAGACGCGCATTCGCAATCTGACGGCTGAGAGAGATCAAGCTTTACAGAGTCAATCTTCAGCTGAGGCAAGTGCAAAAAAAGTCAGCCGTGATCTGAAAGATGCTCTCAACAAGCTGGCTTCGACGCAAGACGGTGAAGTCATTATCCGATCATTTGAAACAGTTCAATGGTTAGTCAGCCAATTCGAGGATCCCTACGAGCGTGTCGTGCCGAAGCAGGTTCTTCTGGTTGGTGATGGGCCTTGGCCAATCGATAACTTCACGGAGTTGCTGCTGGAGATCGGGTTCGAAGTTTGGCAAAACGGCTGCGATGCTGATATTGAGATCGTGATTGTTGGACGAGAGAACTGGTCAGAGTCTGTAATCGACTTTCAGATCGAAGAACGAGATGGTGAATCGCTGCGGGTCTACCCACAAGAGTTATTTGTGATGTTGCTGGCAATGCAGGCCGATCCACTTGAGATCGCAGATCCTGAATTTTTGTTGAAGTTTGTAGACGGACACCCAGTATTTGAGTACCTGTTTAATCAAGAATTCCCATGGCCTGAAACCGCTTTTGAAGACGGCCCTCCCGCTGCTGTAGGAGAAGGTTTCGACGGTGAAGATGCCTCGTCGCCGCTCTACAAGATGGGGTACTCCGTGGCACAGCAAGTTGCCCTTACTCCATCACGACGACATGACTTACTTGAAGAAACATACGCCGAAGAAAGTTTGCCTTGGTGCATATCGGATGAATACATGGAGGACTGGGGAGAAGCAAATTCTCGTAAGCGTCTCCGGCGTATTGCTTGGCACTTGCATTTGATGACCAAGCGCTTTAAACGTCACATGGAGGCAGTCGCTCGATGGGAGAGTGATTTAGATTGGCTCAAGCGGACTTACTACAAGCCGATCCATCGGTTCCGGTGGCCGTCCTGATATATACACGTACATCCCGCCAGGAGATGAGTGTCGTCCTTGCATGGCTTCAGCCTTGAACCCAACCATCTCAGAGATATGCATGTTGACGCCGATCCAATATTGACCACCTGTGCCGATTGAATTTTGACCAAGGGCTTGAGCCAGCCTTTATGTCGCCTGGCTGTAATCAGGAAAACATCCAGGCTGGTCGGCTCGTTTTTGACTATCGTGTGTCATCAGTTCAGTGGTTCGCAATCGAAGCGTTGAACTCGATTCATTAACTCAGTCAGCACGAGGTGTTTGTCCTAGAGGTGTAAAGGCTGCGAATTTTCGTAAATTGGAGATATGCCAGACACATCTTGTGCTTTTCAATTTACAAGTGATAGCGCAAATCTCCATTTCAATAATTCAAGTGCCCACTTACTCTCGTCACGTTTAGAGTTATCATCAAATTTCTGTTCAAACCAATCTTGCGCAAGTTCATATGCTGCATCAATCTGGTCGTGATCCATCCTTGTATTTAATTCAATCAAATCATCTCTTGCAGTCTCATTTCCTAGGGCGAGAGAGATAAAAAGCCGTTTGTAGCCTTGGTAGAGGTTTTCGATGTCACTTGAGGATTGGAGATAGAGTAACCCAGATCTGCATCTGGTTGAAGCCATAGAATTTCATCAGTTACGGACCGAAATTGAGGATACAGAGCCGTACCCTCAGCATATGCCTTACTCATATTGCCCATTCACTTTCTAATTTTATAATTTGCAACTTCAAAAATTTTGCTTAGCTATCATGATCGGATCTAGCAAAGAGGGCATGGTGGTTTTGAGCCATTGGAGAATTTTTACAAAAGCGGGCCTCTCCATTCGGCGATGTTCAGCGTAATAAACTCATGTTTCAGTGGGACAGGCTGGTTAGCACTTCCCAATTGGGTGTTGATTCCCAATTTACGAAAACGCGTCTATTTTTTCTCCGGAGTCTCTTAGCTCGAAGGAGCCTGTACGGGTTCTATATCAGAACTTCGCAGATGGGATGGCGTCATTGAGGCGATGAGCAAAGGCAGTTACAAACCTCTCGTTATGCGTTAGGGAGTGATTCATGTCGTTCAGTATGGCGTGAGTTAGTTCGTGCCAGAACGTATCACTACGTTCTTCGCTTGCCAATTTGTAGTTCTGGGCTTGTTTTGCCACATTAATAACCTTTTCAGTGAAATTAATCTGACCAAGGCAGCCCTCAATCTCTTTGGGCTGATTGATTGTGTATGTAGTTTCACCTACGTTAACAGTTTTTGGCAACAATATTTATTTCTCCTATTGTTAGTTAACCGTATTGGCATTGAACGTCCAATTCATCCTAAAAATTGCCCCGCATTTATCTGAGAAGAACATCCCACTGCTGCTTACTTGTTAATTAAGGCCTATAAGCCGATGCTACGCACCGACACTCCCACATCCCGCCATACGTTGGGGTGGCAAGTGAAAAGGAGTATCTGATGTCGCTGCGCCGAGTCGAATATGACCCGCTTCATCTGTGCCAACCGACTTTCGTCGCTGTGCACCAAGGCATCGTCGAGTATCAATAGCGTAGGTTTGCCCGCTGCTGCCAGCAGGTCAGCGTAGGCAAAGCGGCTGATCAAATGCAACTGCTCTCTTGCACCAAAACTCAGGGCGCCAATATTCCCCACTTCGGTCTGTCCAGATGCCAGACGCCTTATTAGCTTTTTGGGGGCGAGACCCAAGTCAAGTTCAATGCTGGATCCAGGAAACAGCAACTGCAAGTAATGTTTTACGCGCTGAAGTAACGGGGCTTGCAGACGCTGCAGGGTGGCGTTGCGTTTTGCCTCCAGCATTTCACACAGCAACTTCAAAGCAGCAGCACGGCGCGCAAATTCGCGCTGACGCTTTTTGGCTCGACTTAAATCACCCGAAACCTCTTGCTGCTGTTCCTCCAACCCCTTGGCACCGGCTAACTCCAGCGTGTTCTGCAAGAGTAAAACGGTTTCGTGGCGCTTTTTGTGGTCTTCCTGAATGCGCTGATAACTGAGCTTGAGCCGCTCGATGTCCTGGGCGACGATGTCCGGGTTGGCCTGCTCTAACTGCGCGTTGGCATCATCGATCCGTTCTTGCAGTACGCTTTGCTCAACTCGGTTGCCTGCCAGATCTTGCTGGCATTGCCTCTGCATTTCTGCGCGATTAGGGTCTGCTAGGTACGCTTTGGTAGTAGTCAGCTCCATGGCAGCATGCTCCGCTCGGCTCTGTGCAGTGGCATAGGCAAGCTCCGTCTCCCGCGCGTCGTCGCTGTTTGTCTTCTCAGCAGCTTCGGCGGATTCTTGCTCCAGCTCAGCTGTCTCGAGTGCCAGAGCGGGCTGTTCGGACGGTGCGGGCAGTCGCTCAAGCGCGTCTTGCGATTGTCTCGTTTTACCAAGCGCTGTGTCGATAGCAGCCTGTAGTTCTGCTAGGCCATCAGGGGCGAAACTGTTCAAAAGTTGCTCGGCCAGTTTGATTTGACCCACGAGGTCGTTGAAGTCATGGAGCCGCTGCTGCGCTGCAGCCACATCCGCTACTCCTAGGCGTTGCAGCTCGTTCAATAAAGTTTGGGCTTTTTCGCGGTGCTGCCGGTCAAGTTCCGACAAGTCTTCTCCACCCGGGCTGATGCGCATACTTCCGACACCCGGTAGGGCAAGGAAAGTTTCCGAGTGCAACAGCAACTCTGATTGACCCGTCAGTTTTTCCGATTTACCAGAACTTACGGCGTTCACTTGCACCCCATCTACAAGCTCCAAACGCACGCGGGTCGCTACGGCTTGAAGCTTAATGTGGGCCTCGCGCGCAGCCTGATCGTGTTCAACCAATTTCGTCACTTCCCTTTTAGTGATCTGCTTGGCCGCCGCATTTGCACGAAGCTTCAGCAGTTTTATTTCTTCCCCCTTTGCATTCTCTAGACTTTGCTGCAGTTTTTCGGCAGCTTCGGCAGCGGTGTTGCGTTCCACAATTAAAGTATCGCGCAGGCTCTTTTGACGAGCAACTTGCAATGCCTCCCGCGCGGCCTGGGTTCGCTGGCGTACCTGCGCTGCTTGTTGCTTGGCGATTTCGACAGCTGAAGCTGCTGCCTCCAACTGAGACTGGGCCCTTTGCGATTCCTGCTCCCGGTCACGTGCGGCCTTTTCTTGTGTTTCGAATCCATTAAGCTGGCGCTGTAACAGTGTCTCGGTTTGTATTAACTGCGCCAATCTAGACCGATCAGCATTTAGACGCTGCTTCAGGGTATCAAGCTCAACCTGCTTGCCCTGCGCCTCCCTCAATTGCACGTCTAATGTATCCCATGGCTTGTCTCTTTCGTCTGCCAGATGCTGTTGGCGTAGCAGTGCTAGTTCATCGACCTGTTGCTGATACAGGTTGATTTGCTGCTCCAAACCATTGAGCTCTTCTTGCAGCTGGTCTACCTGTTCGCCGACTTTTGCATAGTCAGCACGGGGATTCCCGGCCTGCGTCAGCAATTCATTGCGCTGCGCCTGCAAACGCGCCAACAGTTCATCGCCCCCAGTGGCTGCAAGGCTATTGGCGACGTCGCCTTGCATCTGACTCCCTAAAGCGGTGCGCAGGTGATCGCTTGCATGACTCACATCAAGGTCTTGCCCGCTGCCTTGCTCCACCCACAGCAAGCCCGGTATTCCCCAATGTTCGGCTTTGCTCACGCCCTTGCCTGCAAACGCAAAGCCAAACAGGTTGGCGAGATAGTCCTCGGCATCCACGCCTTCCATAGCCTGGTTGCCCACCCGCAAGTTGCAACGCTTCTTGGTAAAAAAGCTTTTGATGAGCTGACAACTTTGCCCATTGAAATTGAAATCAATCTCTACCGTGGGGCATGCCGCACTATCACCCCAGGGCCGCAAGTCTTCTACCGACGTGGAGCGGTGTCGCTCAAAGAACGCAGCACGAATCGCGCGGACTAGGGTGCTTTTACCAGCCTCATTCGGCCCCGAGAAAATATTGAGACCTAGTGTCAAATCATTCAACACATAAGGCTGGCGAAACTGCCGTAATTGCTCTATTTGCAAACGGGTCAGGTGTAAGTTGCTCATGGTTGCACCCTCCCCGAAGTCGTTGTGAGCGCGAGACGATTTGACAGCTCAGCAGCCAATAAAGCCAAGGCGTCCTGCGCCACGTTGGCACCTTCCGCATCCGTAGTAGCGTTGGCCGTACGGAGTTCGCGGATGACATCTGCCAAATAGCCATCCGCCTGCAGACCGGCAATGTCGTCATCCGAGGGTACCAGTTGCAAGCCCGAGAGATCAGTCTGTAAGTGCCTGGCAGACGCTTCAGCCCGTCCAATTGCGGCCGAAAGCCGGTTACGCAGCGCTAGGCTAATTCGGCCAGTGATCGTGAGGTCCACCACCTCGTTGGACTGCAATGCTTGGAGCTGGTCCATAACTAAATCCGCATCCGACTCGACTTGCAGCTCTACCGCAATGCTGCGCCAGCGAAATTGCGCTGTCGCAACGGGCGTAATTTTGGGAACAATACCCACCGCAGGTATGTCCACCAGCAGCGCCTGGCCAGAATCATTCGCTTTGAACCTGTCTGGCTCCGGGGTACCGCTGTAGGCAAGCTTAGGCCCGACAATTTTGGTGCCGTGCCAATCCCCGAGTGCCAAATAGTCCAACCGTGCGCAATCGGGACGATCCATGGCAATCGGGTTGGCGGAGTCAATGTCTTCGGCCAAGATGCCCTGGACGCTGCCGTGCGCCAGTCCAATGCGCAGCATGCCTGCTGGCGTTCCTGCAGTGTCAAACCAGTCTGTCAAATCACCGTAGGTATGGCGCTGCGTCAGCGGTGCGGGCAACAATGCAAAGCCCAATTCTGGAAACAAACGCACTTCAGGCATCAAACACAGGTGCACATTAGCAGGCACTGCACCTAGGCGCTGCGCTCGTGTCCACACGCTCTCGGCCAGCGCAGCATCGTGGTTGCCAGGAATCATCAGCCAAGGGCCGGCAAAAGCCGACAAGGCATTGAACAATCGGCGTACCGTGCGGTCTGACACAGTTTGTGCGTCAAACACGTCGCCCGCCACCAGCACTGCAGTGACGCCCTGAGCTGTTGCAAGGGCTGCGAGCCGTTCTACTGCAGTAATGCGGGCTTCTGCAAGCAGCGGAGCGTGCTCGGAGTCAAAGGTGGCAAACAGCCGACCAATCTGCCAGTCGGCAGTGTGTAGAAATTTTGGCATTTCGACTCCATTTTTTCGGTTCAGATCAAGTCGTCTATACAGCTTTATCAATGGCACTAATTACTGTTACCAGTGTACGGTCAAGGCTCTTGAATGTTGTGGGCATACGATTTCAGTCATTCAAGATCCCCGTTCATTTTTTTAGTTCGTTCATTTTTGCAATCGCTCGATCAGCTGTGATCTCAAAATTTTGCATATCCATTTGCGCCATTCGAACTGAGTTTTCTGTTTGATAAATCAGCTTCAACTTCTTCGAATCGTTGCGTCTACTGATCACTTCATCCACATTGGATAAAATTTTCTTATAGCCCGTTCCGTCTGGCGAGACCAAGTAAATTGAGCGCACCTCATATTTAGAAGACTTTACAGAATCTGATTTTTCAATAGCCTCAACATAAATTCCTTTGATGACTTCATTCGAATCTTTTAATGGATGAACACTGACTAATTCTTGCTGCTGTGTCGGAAACACCCACTTCAATTCTGTGCTGTCATCTTCCACAAACACCAAGTTCCGAATTGCTGATCTGCTGTAATCAGCTCCAGACTTTTTTCGGATAACCACCTTCAGCATCACAAGCTTAGGCCCTACATCCAGATCTACATCAAGCTTACGAAGCTCAAGGACTTCGCTTGAAGCACTCTCTTTTTGGACAGGTGGTATCACAGACTTTGGGGGAGAAGCTGTATCGGTATAGAACGCCCCCATAGCCAACCCAATTGCCATCAGAAATATGGCAATAAGCGGCAGGAGGGCGTTGAACCGCCTGATGTTCAGATAGAAGGTAGTCGCTTTCATTTTTAAGTCTCCGACCTTCGGCCCTCAGTCGACTTCCGTCGTAAAAACGCAGGCAATTCAAAGTCGTCTTCCATGCTGAACATCATTTCATCAGTACTAGACAAACGGCGGTTCATTTTTCTCGACTTGTAGAGCATCTCTTTAGACATTCGGCCTTCATCACGCGCTTTCATGAGCTGCCGTGTAAATGCAATCGAAGCGGCTACCCATGGTTCATTGCGTCCGATCGTTTCAAGCCTGTTGACTAATTGCTCAACTTGGAGCCAATCACCCCTTAATGCCGCATTTCTAATTTCCATTTGAAGCATCGCTGCATTGAGTTCATTGATGCGCCGCTCTACCAGCTCATGTCCAAGTTCAGCAGAGTAGACATCGGGCTCGACAATCGGCAAAGATAACAACTGACCTTTAAAGCTAAATTGCTCACCAGTGGCGTCTGTTGCCCTTACGTTTACAGTCAACGCGCTACCCCGTTCAGCTTGCAATCGCATAGCTTCACGCATGGGCATGCGAAACAAGGCCCAGCACTCAGACCCCAGTGCAACCGACGGCATGCGCCATCCCTCACCCGCGCGCTGGTATGTGTTGAGTAATTCAATTTGTGTCGAGTCGCCAGAAACCGACATTTCCATATTTCGCCACTGAAGCTGGGATAACAAACCAATTTCGGCTTCAAATGTTTCGGCCAAATCGATGGCGCGCTCACCGTAATGAGCATTGCCGTGACCCGCTTGTGCAATGGCAGTCATCAACTCTTCGTTGAAGTCTGCTCCCAATCCGACAGTTGTTGTTGTGACCCCCGCACCCGCTAGGGCTGAGACCTGCTCGCAAATACGAGCTGTGTTCGTTAATCCACGATTGGTTTGACCGTCAGAAAGCAAAATGGTGTGGCATATGGACTGAATTCCCGCCTTGGGTGCCAACATCTCACCACCACGTAACCAGCCCGCGTGCAAATCGGTGCCGCCGTTGGCTGTAATGCCTTGCACCAAAGAGTCAATGACGCCACTGACTTGATCAACCGGGTTTAACGGCAAAACGGTGTCTACTTGGTCGTCGTACTGCACCAGACCCACTTGATCCTCCGAGTGCATTCGTTGAATGAGGTCAACGACGCAGCGCTTGGCTTCTCTCAATTTGGGTCCCTGCATGGAACCAGACCGGTCCATGACGAGGGCAAGGTTCAATGGTGTGCGCTTAAAGCCAGCTTGCGGCTCTGACTGAAGGCGTACCAGTATATGGAAGTATTGGTCTAAGTCGCTCAGGGCTGTCCGGATGGGGTTGATGACGATTTTCACAATGCACCTGCTTTCGTTTTGGGGCGGGGGGTTAGCGGTTGTTTTTTTGGCATTTAATCTGTACTTCAAGCATGTTTAGCCTGTCACACAAGTTGGATTCGAGAGACTCAATACGGTCTTTGGTTTTTTCATTCGCATGGAGAACCATGTTGGTCATCTCATGAAATCGATGTGATTGCTCAGCAAAAAGCTTTTTTAATTCATCCCGCTGATCACTCAGCAATTCTCCAAACATCCGCTCAAGAAAATCTCTTTGGCGGTGCGCTTCCTCAAACATGTACTTTTGCTGCTCCATTTGCTTTTCAATAATCAGCATGGGTTTTTTAAACATTGAGTCAAAGCGATGTGTCGCCTCGTCCATCATTTGAGCCAAAGATGAAACGGCTTGTTTGAATTCGGCTGCAAAGACTTGCACATCGATGGGCTGGGCGCTCATGTTCTTCACGGCTTCTTCAACCATCAGGTGCACTTTCTTTTGCATAACGTGCAGTTGATCGCGAACCCTGTGTTCCATTTCACGCATTTCATGAACGACATCGACCATCCCCATGCCCGTGGCCATACTTTGTGGAGGTTTCGGTGGGGGTGGGCGGCGAGAGGCGGGTGGCGGTGAATTGCGTGAAGATGGTTCAGATCGAAATGCAGCCACCAACAGTTCGGCTTCGTTGGTACGGTCTGATTTCTCCAAATAATCAGTGAGGGCATCTGTAGGCACTGCAACAGTGAACTTGGCAATTTGTGCCAGTGAGAAGCCCTCGGTCAATAAGCGCCTGGCTGCAACAAATTGAACTAAGTGCCTGAAGCCATAAAGTGCGTCGCGCCCCTCTCTTGTTGGCTTATCCACGACACCTACGGAGACGTAGTGGCGAACCAATCGTTCATTTCCCTCAGTGGCTTCTTGATCCAAATTGAGAATTTTTGCCACTTCCTGAGCACTGACAATCAGGTCATCAGCGTTGCCCTGGAAGTCTTTTCGCATTCGCTCTAAGTGTTTGTTCATGGCCGTATTCCTTGGTAAAGACATCCTTTGTTGAAACAAGGATGCCATCGTTAGTTGTCATGATGACACTATAAATTGATATTGTCAACATGACAATTAAAATTGTCACCGAAAGGCCTTGTTTGACAGAACTAAGGCGGATTTATTCAAAGGTTAGAGTTGGGGGGAGGAGGCCCGCCAGATGAGCCTCGACGTCCGCCATCGCAAGGTTGGTGAGGGTTTCTGTGAGAGTGCTCAATTATTGATGGGCCAAGAACCTTATTTTTAATTTGATCCAGCGGACGCTTCCCGACTCCGGAGAAGTCAACCGATTTCTCTAGAGTCCGGCTATTCTGGACGGACTCTGATTGCGATAAAAAAGGTCTGAACACAAACTTGTATTCAAGTACTAAAACACTTGAATACGATGAATGCAAAACACACAGAACCGCTAGACCCAGCGACCCTTTCCCAGTTCACAGGCACCGCTCAGTACTGGCGCGTAGCCCGCCAGTTCGCCATCACAGACGGCGTCAAAT
>Ga0209199_1005301_pt1 | contig 11326 bp, 11 predicted proteins | sample COGITO_mtgs_1105_7_FD_184805 | JGI IMG/M metagenome (GOLD analysis project Ga0209199, IMG submission 184805) | Pelagic marine microbial communities from North Sea - COGITO_mtgs_110523 (SPAdes) (version 2) | ecosystem: Environmental > Aquatic > Marine > Epipelagic ...
TATTACCTTATATTTGCACCCTCAAAATGGCCTCGTAGCATAACTGAATAGTGCACTTGATTACGGCTCAAGAGGTTGCAAGTTTGAATCTTGCCGAGGTCACGAATGAATCAACAAAAAGTTGAAAAAAAGCAAGCTCAAAATAAAGAGCTTGCTTTTTTATTTTGAGTGTAGCTGTATTTTCTTTTGTTGATTCTCAAAGCGGAGCTTTGTCAAGCTCATGAAATAATCTTGTTAAGTTTCCCTAAAGCAAAAATAAAGAGCTTGCTTTTTTGTTTTGTAAGGGTTTGAGTTTATCTACGTTATTTCAGTAGTCAGCGATACATATATCGATCATTAAATAAATAATACAAATAAACATCAAAGCTCCTATAATCGAGAATACATATTTTTTTTCTTTAAAAAATAATCTGATTAAAATGCCGTAGCCCATAAGTAATAAAATGCAAGCAATTATTTTCATTTTTTTTAATTATTAGTCACATGTTACATCCATTTAATCATTTACTTGGGTGTCAGGCCTTAGTTTCGGATGTTTCATAATGTGTTTCGTTTTATTAGGTTGGTAAGAAGAAGGCTTCTAAACTTCCTGCCGTCCCAAATCTGAAATTTTTTCAAGCCTTTTGGGAGGTATATAATACTACAACATCTAATTAGCTAACTAATGATTATTTTAGTTTGCTATACATTCAGCGACTTGTAGATAAGAACTAAAAGTTGTAATATTGTTATAGTTAACCATAGATTTAATACTTTTTGAATAATTGATAATTATGTGTCTGCAATTTCAGCATCGGTTTTTTTATTGATTAGGGATCCTCTTTTTTTTTGAATGTTTAAACATTTTTTGATGACCCTATAAATAGCCGCCTCAATGATTTCATTTTTTTCACTGTTCATTACATTTGCGATATGCCTAGTTGAGTAGGGCTTGCCATTTTTGTTGTATTCGTTTTTATCAATTAATTCCTTTTGAATAATGGGAGCATATCGGTGCCCAATAATGCGCTTTATGGTCTCTTTGTCCGATTTATTAATCATAGAAAAACCTTGTTTTTTTATTTCATTTTTTTCTGTTACTTTACTAGTAGTTTACTGTTACAAATATAGATATAATAATATCTAATTACAAAATAAATGGATAAAATAAAAACCAACATAAAAGAAAGAGTGTTGCAAATTGCTAAAAGTAAAGGGCTTAGCTATGAATTTTTCTTTAATGATTTAGGTTTATCTTACTCGAATTTTAAAGGAAAACAAAAAGAAACATCACTTCAATCGGATTCAATAGATAAAATTATATCTAAATATACAGACATCGATTTACATTGGTTAATCACTGGTCAGACGAAATATAGTGAAAATGAGGGTTTAAATAAAGTATCTGAGTCATCAACTGAACTAGGCTACAAAGCTAAATATTATGAATGTACCGCAAATTACATGAAATTAAATGAAGACATCATCGCTTTAAAATCAGCTAATGATAACTTAAAAAAAAAGGATTAATAAGTTCCTGTTTTGATTTATTAAATTAGAAATAGGGGATTTACTTAAATAGCAATACACAAAATTCACCCACATTAAAAAACAAGATTTTTTTTATCAATTTATTATTTATAACTTCTTATAACTATATTTGAGTTTTAATAGACACATGCAAGAAAAAGTTATTGTTACAGGTGGTTGTGGTTACATTGGATCCCATACAGTCATCACTTTGATTAACCACAATTATGAGGTAGTGATTATTGATGATTTGTCAAATTCCAATCCACAGATTTTAGATCGAATTGAAAAAATTACAGGTGTAAGGCCTCATTTTGAGCAGGTTGATTTGAAATCATTTGAAGCAACCCGAGCTGTTTTTAAGACCCATAAAGATGCAAAAGCAGTCATTCATTTTGCAGCCCATAAAGCAGTGGCGGAATCCATTCAAAATCCATTGATGTATTACCAAAACAATCTTTTTTCATTAATTAATACTTTGAAAGCCCAAGAAGAGCATGGTATCAACCATCTTATTTTTTCTTCTTCGGCAACGGTTTATGGATACCCCTCTACAATGCCCATTACAGAAGATGCACCCACCCAACGTCCATTTTCTCCCTATGGAAACACAAAAAAAATTGCTGAAGAAATTCTAGAAGATTTCACAAATTCACAGTCGGATGTGTCCGTCATTTCATTGCGTTATTTCAATCCTATTGGAGCGCATGAATCCGGACAAATAGGGGAGTTCCCCACAGGAATCCCCAATAATTTAATGCCTTACATCACGCAAACAGCCGCAGGTGTCAGAAAAAAGTTGATGGTTTTCGGAAATGATTATCCAACAAAAGATGGCACGCCTATTAGAGATTATATACACGTGGAGGATTTAGCGGAAGCCCATTTGAAAGCACTCCAAAGACTTTTAGATCCAACACCAACAGAACCCTTAGAAGTTTTTAATTTAGGAACTGGAAAAGGTTTTTCTGTACTAGAAATGATCAAAGCTTTTGAAGCGGTCAGTGGAAGTCCTTTAAACTATGAAATCACAGAGCGAAGACCCGGTGATGTCCCAGAAATGTTTGCATCTACAGCTTTAGCCAAACAGGTCTTAAATTGGGAAGCAACCCGCGGTTTACAAGAGATGATTCAGTCTTCATGGACATGGGAGCAAAACCTTAGAAACGAGCTTTAATAATTAATACAACTATTCTAAGTCTCACTAATGGCAGTCGTATTGTGAGTCAATTTGTTGTTCGGTGACCATTTCTGAAGGGGATATATATTTAATTCCCAGCCCCATTCCGCGCAGAATAAATAGTAAACCAATAACAACGACAAATACTGGAATGGCTTTTAAGATGTTTTGTTTTGCTTTTCCTTTTAAGAAATTCCCTAGATAAATAGCGACCGTCATCAATGGAACAGTGCCCAATCCAAACAAAATAAGATATAAGGCACCATAAGTCGGACCGCCACTAGCCATGGCGCCAAACACCGCCATATACACCAATCCGCAGGGCAACAATCCGTTTAAAAACCCCAGTACAAAAAAGGTTTTGGAACTCTTTTTTTTCAGATAGACACCCATCACATTTTTCACTTTTGCCACGAGCGCATACAATGGCTTTGAAAAATTATAACGACTGAATATTTTCGAAGGGATTAAAATTATCACAATCATACTGATGCCAATAAAAACGGATAATTGCTGCTGGATGCCAAATAAATTTAAGCTTTTTCCTACCAGCCCAAATACAAAACCTAGCAGCCCATAAGTGAATAATCGACCCGTATGATAGCTTATTAATTGGAAGATGCGTTTGCTGCGGTTGGTACGATTTAGGGGTAATAAAAACGCAATAGGCCCACACATTCCAATGCAATGAAAACTTCCTAATAGCCCTAAGACAAGCGCTGACCACAACATCAATACACAATTTTTTCTTTATACATAAACGCTTTATCTTGATACGTCCATTCCATTGTAATGTTCCAACGGCCTCCTATCAAATTTTCATCTGGAATGTGTACTTCACGATCTGTAAAAACTAAAGACGATTTAAAATCTAACTGTTGATTAGAAGGTCTGTAGAGCGCAATAGTTCCTCTAATTTTTGAGGTATCAAATTCTTGTGGAAATGTAATCAACCAACCATTTGATACTTTTTTACTTTCTATTTTTTCGATGAGATTGTGCGTATTTGTTTCAGCATCAATCTCGTTTTGATACGCCATCTCTTTGGCATAATAGTCATCTGTAACTAGGTCATGACTATATTTTTCATCTGTACTCATCGTGATTACAAAGTAGAGAATAAAACCTATAAACCCCAGCATTGCTAGTACAATTCCTGTTCCCCAATTCCATTTCATTTTTTTCATGTGTTTATATGTATTGTTTTTTATCGGTCATATGTTACATCCATTTAATCATTTTTCTTGGGTGTCAAGTTTTAGTTATGAATGTTTCGTACTCGTTTTTATTTATAACTTCTAGGCCCTAAAAAGGCGGTTGTGATGGTTTCTATAAGACGCTCGCCACTATAGACGCCTATTTTTAATCGGTCTTTATCGCCTGTTAATGCGGCTGCATTTATTTCTATAAAGAGAGTGCCTTCGGCAAATTTTTGTTTTTCTATTGTAAAATTGCTGTGAGACACCAGTTTTATAGTCCCTTTATGGGATAGCAGTTCAAACCGAATTTTGTCAATATCTGCAACGGTTTTATTGAAAATCTTATAGGTATATACATTGCTGATGATATTATTTTCTTTGTGCTCATACAATTCCCCTGGCAATCTAAGAAACTGCGCTTCTACATCATTGCGTAAAAAAAGCATCCCAATGAGTACCGCTATGACAATTGTCAAGACTGCCGTATAGCCTTTAAGGCGTGGGGTAAAACTAAACTTTTCTTTCTTTTCAATGGCGTCTTCACTGTCGTAACGAATGAGTCCTTTGGGCAAATTGACTGCTTCCATCATATAGTCACAAGCATCAATACAGGCGGTACAATTGATGCATTCTAGCTGCGTTCCATTCCGAATGTCAATTCCAGTAGGGCAGACGTGCACACAAGCAAAACAATCGATGCAGTCGCCTTTGCCTGTTGTTGGCCGCACTTCATTTTTTTTAAACTTCGCTCTGCCCGCTTCTTTTTCGCCACGTTTATGATCATACGCAACTACTATAGATTTGTTGTCTAACAACACCCCTTGCAAGCGTCCATAGGGACATGCAATTATGCAAACTTGTTCTCTAAACCAAGCAAAAATAAAGTAAAAAACGCCTGTAAAAATAAGTAGAGAAATAAGTGTGCTTTGATGTTTTAAAGGCCCATCTGAAATATAACTTAACAGTTCGTCGCTCCCTATGAGGTAAGCAAGAAATACATTGGCTATTAGTAAGGAAATGATAAAAAACACCAAATACTTGAGTACTCGTTTTTTTATTTTTTCAGCGTTCCAGGGCATTTTGGATAAGCGGATTTGTTTGCCTCTATCTCCATCAATCCAATATTCAATTCTTCTAAAAACCATCTCCATAAAAATGGTTTGTGGACAAATCCAACCACAAAAGAAACGCCCAAAAGCGACTGTAAATAATATGATAAATACCACACCTACAACCATCATAATCACAAATATGTGAAAGTCCTGTGGCCAAAATGGAATCCCGAAAACATTAAAACGACGCTCCAGTACATTGAACATCAAAAACTGATTGCCTCCTATTTTAACAAAGGGAGCTGCAAACAAAAAAATAAGTAAAATATAGCTCACGTATTTGCGATAGTCATACCATTTTCCATTTGGTTTTTTGGGAAAAACCCAAGCACGTTTTCCTTCGTCGTTTAAGGTTCCAATTGTGTCTCTGAAATTATCCTGCCCCTGTTCTGCCATTATTAGGTTTCGTTTGATTTTCTTAAAAGGAGTAGAAAAATGGCATCAAAAACACCCATTATAGAATGCTTTGTTTCAGAAGGAATATCAAAGGAATCAAAACGTTCTAATCGATAACTAGAGGTGGCAGTGTTAAAGTCAATTTCTCCCTGAATCACCATAATTTTCGCTTTGGAGGTAGTAAGGTTTTCTGACAATTCAACTCCCCTGCGCAATCCTATTACAAAAAGTGTTTTCCCTGCTTTATCATAGATTTGTTTGATAAGTGGTTTTTTGCTTTTTGAGAGCGATTCTGATATTTCATTTATAACTTGCATTGGGTTGTTTTAAATCCTCATTACAATTTTAAGTTTATAGCGCTATTAACGATTTCTTTAATTTCGTTAAAATTGATTTTTTTCATTCTACATCTACCCATAATTCGCCTTCTGCTTCTTTAGATTCGGTGGGATTGGTCCCTTGAAAACTCAGGACATAACTGGCTACTTGCGCTCTCTCCAAAGGTTTTAATTCGTTTTTCCAAGCAATCATTCCTTTTCCACTTCGGCCTCCTTCAGAAATGGTATTGAAAACATTTTTAATACCCCCTCCCAATATCCAATGCGGATCTGTTAGGTTGGATCCAATTCCACCACTGCCATCTGCTTTGTGACAAACCGCACAGTTCGTTGTAAAAATAATTTTTCCCGCTTTTAAGTCACTTGCGTCTGTGAGAAGCGTTACCGTACTAGCATCTACTAAATTTTTAGCAGTTTTCTTCCATTTTTCAACTTCTATTTTAGCATCGGCTACAGCTATTTCATATTCTTCTATCTGATTGTATTCGTTCAATACTTCAAATCGAACGAGATACACAACAGCAAATAAAATGGTGCCATAGAAACCATAGACCCACCACGGTGGTAGTTTGTTATCTAATTCTTGGATGCCGTCATAATTATGGTCTAAAATAATATCAACCTCTTCTTCGATGGCTCTACTACCTAGAGCAGCTTTGTATGATTTTTTAATCCATGTGAATTGGTTTGCTTTTTTTAAAGCAGCTTTTTCGTCATATCTTTTTTTTGCTTCAGGAGATAGTGTTTGGTACAGGATTCTTTGCAGAGCGCCAATACAGACTTCTCCTGCCACGTGCACAAACACGATGAATGCATAGATGATCCACAACCAAGGTTGGTCAAGAACGGCTGTGTTTTCTCCGGTATTTCCTATCCAGTTCAAAAATAGAAATCCTAAGATGGCCACTCCAAAAACTCTTAAATATGATGCGGTCGTTTTCATAATAGTGATTGATTTGGGTTGATAGTATCGTCATTTAAAGGGATGTTACTCACTTCTTCTATGTGTGCTTTGTTCGCGGTAGCGACCCACCAGAATAGCACTACAAAAAAAATAAAAAATATAAGTAATGAAATCATGGGGTAAATTTGTACACCCTCAATGTTTTCTAGGTTTCCTTTTACGTATTTTAACATAGCTTATTTATTTAAATCTATTTGGGATGTAGCTCCTGTTTTTATTTTTATATCGGTTCCAAGACGTTGCAAGTAGGCAATAAGTGCGACTACCTCTCGATTGCGCATCTCAATAAATTCTTCATCATTCTGCTGCGCATATTTCTTGTCCGCTTCATACGTTTTTGCAAAATCAGGATCGTTGTATAAATTCCGTTCTATTTCAGTGCCTTGTTCCAGCATCCATTGTTGGGCACTTTTTATTTCTTCTTTTGTATAAGGAACCCCTAATGAGACCATCGCTTCCATTTTTGCTTCCGTATAATTTTTATCTAATTCACTATTGATAAGCCATTTATACGCGGGCATAATGGAACCTGATGAGGTCGTTTGTGGATCGTAAAAATGGTTCAAATGCCAGTTGTCACTGTATTTGCCACCGATACGTAAGAGGTCAGGCCCCGTTCGTTTGCTCCCCCAAAGAAAGGGGTGGTCGTACACAAATTCGCCGGCTTTGGCATATTCGCCATAACGTTCGACTTCGCTTCTGAAAGGGCGAATCATTTGTGAATGACAGCCCACACAGCCTTCTCTGATATAAATATCTCTGCCTTCTAACTCTAAAGGTGTATAAGGTTTAACACTCGAAATCACGGGGATATAATCATCCACAATTAAGGATGGAATGATTTGTACAATACCACCAATTAGAATAGCGATGGTTGCAAAAATAGTTAATTTCACAGGGCGTCTTTCTAACCATGTGTGGTACGCTTCTTTAGAAGTTCGTTTTTTCGTGACTTTTTGAAGCGGTGCTGCCTCTGCAAGTTCATCGGTAACTTTAGAGCCTGCTTTAGCTGTCATTATCAGATTGTAAACGCCTATCAAAGCGCCAATAATAAACATAGTACCTCCAATGGCACGCATCCAATACATAGGAATGATTTCAGTGACCGTTTCTAAAAAATTCCCATAAGTAAGCGTTCCATCTGGATTGAATTGTTTCCACATAGAGGCTTGTACAAATCCTGCCACATACATTGGGAGCGCATACAAAATAATCCCCAATGTCCCGATCCAAAAATGCCAGTTTGCAAGTTTAGTGGACCACAGAGTTGTTTTGAATAATCTGGGAACCATCCAATACACCATTCCAAAAACTAAAAATCCGTTCCAAGCCAAGGCACCTACATGAACGTGTGCAATGATCCAATCACTAAAGTGAGCGACTGCGTTTATATTTTTAAGGGAGAGCATCGGTCCTTCAAAAGTGGCCATTCCATACCCGGTGATTGCAACCACCATAAATTTTAAAACAGGATCTGTACGCACTTTGTCCCAAGCCCCACGTAAGGTAAGGAGTCCATTAATCATCCCACCCCAAGACGGAGCAATGAGCATGATCGAAAAAGCAACTCCAAGGTTTTGTGCCCAATCGGGTAAAGTAGAATAGAGGAGGTGATGGGGGCCTGCCCAAATGTAGATGAATATTAAGGACCAAAAGTGAACGATTGATAATTTATAAGAGTACACAGGTCTGTTGGCGGCCTTCGGTACAAAATAATACATCAGCCCAAGAAACGGTGTAGTTAAAAAGAACGCTACCGCATTGTGACCATACCACCATTGCACCAATGCATCTTGTACGCCTGCATACATTGAATAACTTTTGAGCGCACTTACCGGAAGCTCCATACTGTTAACGATGTGCAAAACAGCAACCGTTACAAAGGTTCCTAAATAAAACCAAATGGCGACGTATAAATGCCGCTGTCTTCTTTTTAAAATAGTTCCTATTAAATTGGCGCCAAAAGCGACCCAAATTAACGCAATAGCAATATCAAATGGCCATTCTAATTCTGCATATTCTTTGGAAGTTGTGTATCCTAATGGAAGCGTAATTGCGGCACCCACTATAATGGCTTGCCATCCCCAGAAATTTAAATTACTCAGCCAATCTTTCCACATACGGGCTTTGAGTAAGCGCTGAGATGAATAATAGACCCCTGCAAAAATAGCGTTTCCAACAAATGCAAAAATCACGGCGTTTGTGTGTAGTGGACGTAAACGTCCAAAACTCAGCCACGAAATGCCATCTGTGAGATTAGGAAATAAAAACATAAAGGCCAAAAGAAGCCCAATACTCATCCCTACAATACCCCAGAGCATTGTGGCGATGATAAACTTGCTTACAATCTTGTTGTCATAATAAAATTTCTGTAATTCCATAGTTACTTTAGTTGGTCAGTCATTAGTGTTTGTTCGTTGGTTTTGGTGGTGATTTGAGGCTTCTCTTTGATAATTTCATCTTCAAAAAGCATGCGTACCGAGGGGGTGTATGTGTCGTCATACTGACCGTTTTTCACTGATATGATAAAGGCCACAAAAAAGAGGAGTGCAACAGTTACACTTATTGCTAGTAGCAAATAAATAATACTCATAGTTCTTTTAAATTATGATGTAAAATTACTATTGATGATTTTTTTAAAAGATGACTTTTGTCAACTTTAGAGTTTTTCCCTAAAATAGATTTAAATGCCATTCGTTCGATTAAATTTCCTTCCCCAGGATGTATGTATAAATGCTCGTAAATAGGACAATGCTTATGGAACTCAAAGGCATTAAAATTGCGGCTACAATAGGTTCAAGATGTCCTGAGACAGCAAAGCCTAGTCCGATCAGGTTATAGCAGAGAGAGAAAATAAAGGCATACATAATGATCTTTTTCCCTTTTCTAGATAGCGAGATAAATGCTGGGATATCTTTAAATCGAGTCGCGTCTAAAATACCATCACAAGCAGGTGAAAACACATTGATATTTTCTGAAATTACAAGCCCAATATCGCTCTGCGCCAGTGCCCCTGCATCATTTAAGCCATCACCAACCATCAGTACATTTCTGCCTTTTGCCTGCAGTGCTTTTATATAATTGAGCTTGTCGATAGGTTTCTGATTGAAAACAAGATCGGTATGAGTAGGAAGTATCTCTTTTAAATAATTTTTTTCGCCTTCATTATCTCCAGACAAAACGGTAAGTTTACAGTCTTTAGCCAGCGATTGAAACACGTTTTGCATTCCTTTGCGATATTCGTTAAAAAAAAGATAGCAGCCTTTATAAGTGTCGTTTGTACTGATGTGTACAGTGGTTTGATTTTGTGTTGGTTGATTAAACTCAGATTGGTCACTAACCACAAACGCATAGGAACCAACTTTGATTTTATTTTGGTCAAGCACCCCAATAATTCCTTGTCCAACTTCTTCTTGAAAATCATCGAGGGTGTGAATGTTGTGCTCCTGAAGTAAATTGTATAAAGAGCGACTTAAAGGATGGTTGGAAGCGCGTAGAGTAGAGGTCAATAAGGACTGTTCTTCTTCTGTCAGTTCGATGCCTTCATAGGTAATTATATTTTTATTATTTGTAGTGAGTGTACCCGTTTTATCAAATACGATGGTATCAACATTGGCGAGTTGTTCAATCACGCCACTATTTTTAACGTAACATTTTTTAGTTCCGAAAATGCGCAACAGGTTCCCAAGTGTGAAAGGGGCTGCCAGCGCAATGGCACAAGGGCAGGCAACAATGAGAACGGCCGTAAAAACATTCAGTGCCATTGAAGGATTGTAAACCAACCAAAACAGAGTTGCTAAAAGTGCAATACTCAGAATGCTGATCGTAAATCGTTTGCTGATTTGATCCGTAAAAGTTTGAAAACTACTTTTTCTATTTTTACTAAAAATTTCATTAGACCACAGTTGGGTGAGGTAACTTTGCTCAACAGATTTTAAGACGTCCATTTCTATGACGCCACTTTGCTGCCGCCCTCCTGCAAATAAGTGTCCTCCGGGCTGTTTAGAAACAAGTTCTGCTTCTCCGGTAACAAAGCTGTAATCTATTAAAACAGTTCCCTTGATTAAAACACCATCCACAGGAATCAATTCGTTATTTCTAATGATAATTCTATCGCCTGCCACTAAGTCATAAACTTGTGCTTGCTCCTCTTGGATATCTGGTTTTTCTTTAGAAGTGTTATCATTTATCAGTCGAGTCACCGCAATTGGAAAGTAAGATTTGTAATCTCTTTCAAAAGAGAGAAAGGCATAGGTTTTTTGCTGAAAAAATTTACCCAACAGTAAAAAAAACACCAAGCCAGTCATGCTGTCTAAAAATCCAGAGCCCCAGTCCATTGTAATTTCAACAGCCGAACGAAAGAAAAGCACCAAAATACCAATCGCAATTGGAACGTCAATATTTAATAATTTAGAGCGAATACTTTTATAGGCCGAAACCAAATAATCACTACCGGAATAGAAGGCGACAGGAATTGAAAACACTAAAATGAGCCATCTAAAAACAGGCTTGTAGCGGTCCAACCAAAATTCGGACACTTCAAAATATTCGGGAAACGACAAAAACATAATGTTTCCAAATGCAAAACCAGCGACGCCCAATTTATAAATAAGACTCCGATTGATAGC
>Ga0209199_1005308_pt1 | contig 11320 bp, 7 predicted proteins | sample COGITO_mtgs_1105_7_FD_184805 | JGI IMG/M metagenome (GOLD analysis project Ga0209199, IMG submission 184805) | Pelagic marine microbial communities from North Sea - COGITO_mtgs_110523 (SPAdes) (version 2) | ecosystem: Environmental > Aquatic > Marine > Epipelagic ...
TATCAGTAATTTTGTGGGTTTTGCGGATTTGGTTATGGTAATGATTGCTCGGCGGTGGCCACAGCGGGCAGGATTTGTGAACCTGGCGCTTTACGCTCAAATCCGCCGTTCCGGCGGTTAAATAAAAAAGGCCACCTTTTGCGGATGACTTGGAAGACCGAGGTGCCGTTGGTAGAGCAGGATTTGATAGTAATAGCCTTTGGGCTATTACTACCCCGGCGGGGCTGCGTCGCTTCGCGACTTGTCCAAATTCCGCCGTAGGCGTAATTTGTGAACCTGGCGCTTTACGCTCAAATCCGCCGTTCCGGCGGTTAAATAAAAAAGGCCGCCTACAAGGTGGCCTTTTTTATTTAATTGGTCGGGACGGCACCGCCCGAATTAATTAGATAAGCTATTGTTATATAACAATTTAATTATTTGTATTTCTATATATACCGTAAAATATACCGTGATAAAATTTTGTACTACCCAGCCACCTAACTGATAATTCGAAAACCCCACCATATTAGGTTTTCAGAATAATAGTAAATCGTTTTGACACTAAATAGCATTAAAATTAAAAAGTAGATTAATACCAAAATAATAATTTTAAAGTACGGATGTTTTATATATAGAATAGCAAAGCTTTAGAACGGAAGAGCATCACAGTTTCCGACGATAGCTTGCCCTAAAAATAGATTACGAGCAAAGGGTATTGAATCGACTGTGGAGTGGTTAAGTACCGTTAAATGATCATGGCCCGAATAAATATGCGACTCGATAACAGTCCCCAAAACACACGCTTTTTTGACCAGACCCCCTTGCATACGGAGCGGCGTATCTCGATCATTAACCCCTGAACCAATAAAGACCGGCACCGCGATATAAAACCTTGGATAACCCATCTGTGCAAATGCGCCTTTAAGCGCATCCGTCGGTGGAACCTTAAACGATGTGTCGTAAGTTAATCCATTCTCCACAACCAACTCCCTCACATCAGAATGGCAGGTGGTATCCACTGCCATGGCAGTTGGCATAGCAAGATCTGATATAAAGTCGCTGTAGGTGAATTCATCATTAAACTGCTCTACCAATGTGAGCGCCAAGAAGTTGTAGCCGAGCATAGGGTCCACCACATCATTGGGACGGGTTTCTTGAATAATCTCGATAGTGCGTGGGGTAAACATCGGAATGCCCGTCGCAATAACACCAAGAATATCTATTTCAGGCGCATAGTCTTGCGCATAACCAGCTGTTGCAAAGGCTGCTGCCGCACCCTGAGACTGGCCAATTAAAACGACTTTGTCAGACACCGGAAAATCTGCCGACTGAACTGCACGGATAATATCCAGATTACTATATGATGCTGGTTTAGTCGCCAGGTAGGGATGAGTACCCGCTGTCCCTAAGCCCTGATAGTCTGAGGCGACGATGGCGTACCCCTGATCTAACCATTGCTTTAAGTATCTTTGATGAAAAGGCTTATACCCCGTCCAACTCGGCGCGCAATGATCGGCTATTCCAACCGTGCCATGAGTCCAAGCCACCAACGGCCAACCGCCTTCGGGCGCTGTGCCCAGGGGCAGAAACAAACTGCCTGAAACCGCAATTGGTGTTTCGCCATCTATGCCATCGGTAGAACTATATAAGAGCCTGATGCTTTCTGCTGCGCCCGGTACGTGCTGATGATCACTCAGCCGTTGTTGCTGTATTAGCCTACCCACACTTTTCGGTAGCGCGCCTGCATAGCTATAAAAATCCGAAAGATCTACATCTCCCCGAATGATCCTTGATAATGGCCCAGATTGTATTTCCGAACTATTAAAAGATGCGATTTCAAGTGACGAAGATTCAATTGAGCCTGTTTTGAGTGAGCCGATTTCGAGTGAGCCGGCTTCGAATAATTCACTTTCATCCATTAATGGATCGGAAGCTTCGTTTGAACAGGCGCCAATCAACGGACAAAGGCTCGCTAACAATAACATTCTGACAGTGAACATAATTTATCCCGACTTGATGTCTTTAAAGGGAATGTTGCGGCTGATATCCATAGATTTTGGTAAACCCAACACTCGCTCCGCAATAATATTTCTCTGGATTTGATCGGTGCCGCCACCAATAGAATTCATATAGGCTTTAGCCCCATCAAAATTCGCATTCAGTGCATCTTCTGTTTCATTAAATAGCACCTGAGGGCCAAGGATTTTTGCGGAAATACGCGCCTCCCCATGCTGTATACGGGACATAGCAAGTTTACCCAAAGAACTCAGTGAAGACGCACCATTTTTCATTATCTCCCCTTTGGCTCTCAGCATATTAAGAGCATTCAACTGTCGATAAGCTAACGCCTGAGCAACATCTTGCCTCAGAACAGGGTCTTGTAATACACCGTACTTGTGCGCCAGTTGCAGCAGTGCCGGCACTTTTTCTGCCGCAGTACCCCCCAATCTAGCCGTAATACCCTGACCCATAATTAACCGCTCAGAGGCAATGGCAGTCTGGAAAGACTTCCAACCCTGGTTATATTCACCAATAATAAAGCGCTCAGAAACTCGGGCCTCAGTAATAAATACCTCATTAAATTCAGACTCACCGGTAATCTGATTAATGGGACGGACTTCAACGCCCGGTTGCTTCATGGGAAAGATAAAAAAGGTAATACCCTGATGTTTCGCTGCATCCATATCGGTGCGCGTCAGCAACATCCCATACTCAGCTTCTACGGCATTTGAGGTCCAGACTTTTTGCCCAGTGACCACAAACCCATCGCCGTCTTTTACCGCCCTTGTGCGAACACCAGCAAGGTCCGACCCGGCCCCTGGTTCGGAATAAAGTAGGCAGCAAATGGGTCCAGTAAGAAGTTCATAGAGCAACTCTGTTTTTAAGGCATCGCTACCTAATTTAAAGATTGTAATGGCACCCAAATGGTATCGATCGCGCCCCCAGCCCTTGGCACTGCGAGCTTGAAAAGCGTCTTCAATAACACGCGCCTCTTTCCAAGAAAGGCCAAGACCATACCATTTTACCGGCCATGTTGGCGTGGCATATCCTGCATCCACCACTTTTGCTAACCAAGTTTTAGCATCATAGATTGCAGTGCCTACCTGGCGATTATTGATGCTATCCCAATGGACATCAAGCCAGCCTTCCACTTTTGCTTTAAGATCTCCACTCATAGTTTTGCCTCCATCTCTAGCAGGTATAGATCGCGAAGCTTGTCCGAAGAGGCGTAAAGCCACTGCCCTGTTTGTGCGCGCCGCCAATACAGATGCGCGGGGTGTTCCATGGTATATGCAATGCCACCATGTAGCTGAATCGCGTCTGCGGTGACTTTTCGGAAGTTGTCTGCACAGGTAAAAGCCGCAAGATAGGTTAGGAGCTCGCTATCACCAGAGCCGGAGGCCATAGTCTGAGCAGCTATTCGGGCCACTGTCGAGGCAGACTCTACGTCCACAAGTAGGTCGGCAGCCATATGCTTCAACGCCTGAAAACGACCAATGGGCTCACCAAACTGAAAGCGTGTATTCAAGTATTGGATAGTTATTTTAAACATAGCGCGCATACCACCGACCTGCTCTCCAGCCAAGGCGATAAGTGCTAAATGCAAAGCGTCGTCGATCTGTTTCTCACCCACACTCTCCAGACGAAGGGCTTGGGAACCATGAAATGTAATGTTCGATAGGCGCAATGTTCTATCGTCGGTGGATTGGTATTTTGTCGGGACAAGACAGTCGTTCATATCAACTAAAAAGGCAGCTCTTTCCCCTCCTTCATTAGCAATCACCAAGCAATGACTCGCAGTCAAAGCATGGGTAATAAAATGTGCTGGGCCTGACAGTTCCCAGCCGTCAGTATTCTGAATGGCATTTACTGTTGGCGGCTGAGTCCAGTCACCCGTTTGCCCGCAACCCGCTATCGCAAAAATAGAATTTCCACTGGCAATGTTTTTTAGGTGAGGTCCAACCATTGATAGATTAGAGCTAGCTTGGAGTAATGCAGGGGCGACAACACAGGACGAAATAAAGGGACCGTTGTAAAGGTATTTACCGGCGACTTCCATCAACGCTTCGGCTTCCTGAATATTGGCCCCAATACCATCATAGTCGGGATCAACCATTAAACCGGTGAGCCCCAACTCGGCCATTTTTTGCCATAGGCTATTATCAAAACCAGACTCAGTCTCGATCAACTTACGCAAAGCCTCTTCGTTGGCATTATCCGATAACAATCGATCAAAGGTATCGCAAATGGCTTGCCGCTCTTCTCCTGAAAACTCTAACATAGGTTATCCGTTCACCCAGTTAGGCTTTCGCTTTTGCACAAAGGCAGTCATGCCTTCCCGGGTATCTTTGGATTGTATAAGCTTCACAATTTCTTTATGACTTAGCTCAAGCGCCTTGTCCCAATTACCTAAACTATCAACCGCATTCAGCACACGCTTCGAGGCTCTTATAGAAGTGGGTGAATTGCCTGCAATAGTTTTAGCAAGCCCTCGGGCAGCGTCCATAACGCCACCAGCCTCACAGATAGAATTGATCAATCCCAACTGTGAGGCTTCATCAGAGCCAACTTTACGTCCGGTTAAAATTAATTCCATGGCTGCTTTTTCACCAATCTGGCGGGTTAGACGCTGCAAACCGCCAGCGGCCGCAAACAGACCCACCTTAACTTCAGGTAATGCAAAGCTCGCGATAGGGTCTGCGATGGCCACATCACAGGCCAAAACAATCTCTAGACCACCGCCCATGGCAACACCATTAACCGCTGCAATAACCGGCTTCTCTCGGTTAGTTCGCGAGCACAGCCCTGCAAAGCCAGAGGCAGGCATAGACATATCACCACCACTCGCCGAAACCTTAAGATCATTACCGCTGCAAAAAGCTTTCTCTCCAGCACCAGTAACAATAGCTACCCAGAGATCTTGGTCACGCTCGAACTCATCAAAGATTTCAGCCAACTCAAAGTGCGCAGCACTGAAAAGTGCATTGTAAGCCTCGGGGCGATTGAACGTTATCTCAAGCACATTACCATCTCTTTTCAGCTCTACATATTTAAATTCGCGGGCAAGAAAGTCGTCTGACATAGTAACTCCTAAAGTGTGGGGGTTGGAGAGTATATTTTTACCCTCTCTATGAATAATATTGACCGCCTGACCGACGGGGTTATCAAATTTATGCAGCGCTTGCATAGTGGCGCGATGGTCTGCGGGTACCACGGCCATAACACGACCTTGATCATTGCGCGCAAATAGATAGGCATGGGCAATACCGTTGCGGTCATGGCGTACTGTATAGGCCTCAATAACCGCAGTGCAGTCTTCGTTAAGTAATTTGCACTCGGGCTGCGCGTCCACTTTAGTCTGCAAAGCTTCACTGGAAATCTCGGCCCAAGCCTGCGGCATTTTTGCCGAATATACGCCAGCAGATTGTTTGCTCATAAACCCGCCATTGGCCAGTACCAGACCATAGGCCTGTCTGTCCTGACGCAGCTTTTCAACAACAGTTGCAATGGCATGGGTAGAATAATTATTCCCTGCTCCTCCAAAAAAAGACAAACCACCCGTCATACTCATCTGATCGTTCACAGGATCCAAACCCAGCACTTCAGATGCGAGGTGCACAACAATCGGAAAACAGCTGTAGATATCACGATAGGCGATATCACCGGCCGCGATACCTGCACTGCTAATTGCACCTGATATGGCTAACTCAAGTGCTTTAGATTTAGAAAGGTCCGGGCGCTCTGAAACAAGTTTTTCTTTAACATCTGAATAGCCGTGCAAATAAATCCATTGATCGGGTTCTATACCCAGCTCCTTTGCATAACCGACACTGGTAAGAATTAAGGTCGAAGCTTGGTTCACCGCATCCTGTGCGATAAGCCATTTAAGGTAGGGGTCGCAGATAGGGTAATTATCTTTTGACGCTGTAGCCAAAAACTCCGCAGACTTGGCTTGGGGATACTGAGAATAGGGATTTTGCTGTGCCGTTTTACACAGGCCAGCGCAGATGCCCCCCATATAATCCAGGTATTGCACTCTAGACATACCCAAACGTGCGCGCAATGCCTGTTCCATTGCTGCGTAGGTTTGCGGTGGCAGACCCATTCCATTCACCATTTCATACTTGGATATGAAGTCAGTCTGGGTGCCCCGCTCTTCTATATCGGCATCCGCTTCCGACGACCAATCGAGAGCCAGCTGTTTCTTTAAGGCAGTTTTAAGAGTGGCTAACGCTTCACCGCCGGTAATCATCGCCATACGGATATCACCACGAGCGATGTCCTCAGATAACTCGTTCACCAACGATTGCGGTTGCTCACCTCCAGCCGTTGAGTAAATAGTTCTTTTAGGGCTTAACGAGGCTGCTTCGATAACTGCTGCTGGGAAGTTCTTAGCTTTACCAAAGGGATCAAAAGGCTTGCGTAGGGAATCGGTGTACGCCCTAACTACTGCCAAGGTATCAATTTTTTCAACTAAATCAAACACGCCCGCATCAGCCTGCGCACGTTTAATAGATTCTGTGATAAGGCTGATAGGGCTAGGTGACTGATCTAAATCGCGCCCATCCCAATGATCAACAACCTGCCCAACACCAACAATAATTGGCAAACTGTCTTCACGATTCATTTAAAAACTCTCTTCAACCTTTGATCAACAGTATCAATAAAACCCACTAATGAAAAGCAAAGTAGTTAGCATTCTGACCAAATAATTCTGAAAAAGATTCTATTTACACGCACGTTGGATCAGACATAGAGATTAAGAGTAAACCACTTATAGCAACCTTGACAGAAAATGCTAATTACTTTACTTTTTACCCTATGCTAAATCCAGTCGACTACTCTATCTCAAAATTTACCGCATTCATCGACGTCGAGACCATGACTAAAATCCGACATATTGCGGAATCGGTTTACTTTAAAAAAGGAGCTTCCATCGAAATCCGCGGAATGCCCGTTGATCATATTTTTCTTATTGATGAGGGATTAGTTCAGTTGGGTCTAAAAGGAATAGATGGCTCACAGTTTAATCTTACACGTCTAGGCCCAGGACATACTTTTGGCGAACCCGCCTATTTCCTCAATTGTAATGTAATACATGATGCGACTGCAGAGAGTGACGTACTTTTGCAAAAGCTATCTAGAGCAAACATTGATCACTTAATGACTCACTCATTGAATTTTTCAAAGGCTTTAATGGCTGTATCTTGTATGCGCATTCAGACAATGCTGTCTTATATCGGGGACACTCTTGGAATGTCTCTTTTAGCTCGAGTCTCTAAACAGATACTGAGTATCAGTGAAAGCATCGACAGCGCAGATATTATTAATTTGCGCCAGGTGGACCTTGCACACTCCCTCGGAGTGTCTCGAGTTTCTGTTGGCAAGGCCTTAAAAGAGCTATCGACTCAACAATTGATTCGGATTGGGTATGGGAAACTTGAGATATTCTCTCGTAGCGGATTGGCGACTATTATTCATCCCGGGGCACATGAGCTACAGCTTAATGACATTGACAGAGCTAACGGTAAGCTTCACACAGTCCATAAAAAACCTGCTCTATAAAGCATCTAGAATGATGTAAAAACTAATATTTGCCTGGTAGACGGGAAAAATTGGTCGGGACGGCAGGATTTGAACCTGCGACCACTACACCCCCAGTGTTATGGTGTCTGTTTCTCTATAAATCAATGACTTACAAACCCCTCGACACAGGGGCAAGCCACTACACTAGCCGGTATTTGGTAGAAAAAACCGTATTAAAGACATGATTTATGAAGGTTCTTGAAGAGTAATGAATTGGCAGATGCAGATCACATTAGAAGTCTTCTAGATGTTAATTTTAGCAGTGATTTGCGGGGTAATTTTTATCCTGTAATCCATCTAATTCCCCTTAAATCTTAACTATTCCGAGCAGCTGGGGCTTTAGATCACCACACAGACCAGCGGTAAATATATCTAATACTCTCTATTCACGAGTATCGATCGGCCTGAATAACAGTCAATAGATTGATTGCGCGAGTATGCATTTAGGTGTAATCTCCGGAGAATATTTTCTGTGCTAATCGATCTAAGCGCTAGCCCCAAACTTGAAAGTGAGGTCGATCTATTGACTAAAGAAGGCCCCCATACATCGTTCGATATTGCCTATCTAGCAGGTGTCTCCCAACCGACCGTATCGCGAGCGTTACGGAATAGCCCGCTTGTCAGTGAGGAGACACGCAAAAAAGTTCAGAAAATAGCCAGACAGGTCAACTACAAAGTCGATCGCAATGCAGCCAATTTACGCACAAAAACCACCAAGACCTTAGCTCTGCTAATATTTGAGGATCCCACTCTCGACGACTCGCAGATCAATCCGTTTTTTCTCTCTATGCTCGGCAGCATAACTCGTTCCGCAGCCCTTAAAGGTTATGATTTACTAGTATCATTTCAGCAACTGTCAGAAGACTGGCATAGTGAATATGAACTCTCACATCGCGCTGATGGAATCATTCTGTTGGGCTATGGCGATTATATTAGCTATCAAGAGAAACTGCAGAAGGAGGCTCATTTTATTATCTGGGGGCCAATTGTCGAGGAGCAAGCAGGTCATTCATTGGGTTGCGACAACTTCTCCGGTGGCTATCTCGCGACCAAACATCTGCTGGATATGGGCCATCGGTCAATTGCTTTTATTGGTGAAGCAAATCATCACTGCCCAGAATATTTACTGCGCTATCAAGGCCATGAAAAAGCACTAATGGAACAGGATCTCAAACTGGACGCTTCTCTACTTCAGTTCTCCAGTAATCTTGAGTCCTCAGGTTATACCGCAACTATGACGCTACTGGGCAAACAGACTGAATTTAGCGCTATTTTCGCCGCCAGTGATTTGATGGCGATTGGCGCGATCAAGGCGCTTAATGAGTCAGGCAAACGAGTTCCCCAAGACATTGCAGTGGTCGGCTTTGATGATATTATCACCGCGTCTTACATTAATCCCCCGTTAACGACTATTCACCAAGATACTGGCAAATCAGGCGAGTTACTAGTCAAAAACCTTGTTTCTTTGATCAATGGAGAAAAGCTCGAATCAAGTCTGGTTGAACCCTCATTGATTATCCGCCAATCCTGCGGTGCCTCTGAATAGAATATTGATTATTCCGCCGTAACCGGCTGATCTACCCGCAATGTAAACAGACCTGCCACCAGCATACTGCATCCACCTATCACCAAGGCATAGATTGGCTGACCATCAAAAAACCGACTAATCAGGAATCCGAGAATGCTCGCTGCCAATATCTGCGGAAGCACAATAAAAAAGTTGAAAATTCCCATATACAGGCCCATTTTCTTGAATGGCAGCACATTGGACAGCAGAGCATAGGGTACAGAGAGAATCGACGCCCAGGCAAAACCCACACCAATCATTGGCAACAACAGCCATTGCGGATCTTTAATCAGCACAAATGAGATAAAGCCAATACCACCTAGCCATAGGTTAATCAGATGCACCGCTCGTAGACTCAAAAATCGTGTCATGATCGGAATACTAATAGCAGCGACCACTGCGGTCAGATTGTAAGTCGAGAATAACACCCCCACCCAGTCTGCGCCGATATTGTAGGCCTCGGAGCTGGCATCAGCTGTGGCATAGTGAAAAGAGGTAACTGCGGCGGTGGTCGAACTCCACATTGCAAAAAAAGGAAACCAACTAAAGAACTGCACCACGGCGAGTTTTTGCATGGGCCGCGGCATATTAAATAGGTCGATCATCACATAAGAAAAGCCATTTTGATTACGACCTGCCGCTGCTAGAATTCCGGCTAGCAGTTGCAACAGACCAAACAGCGCCAGTCCGGCGGTGAGGATAAAGAGATTGCGATCAAGGCTGTTGATATTGTGATAGATCAGCACAGTGAGCAATAGGCCGGCGATCAGCCAGATACCCCCTCCCCGATAAAATTGCTGCGCAGAGCGCTGTGATTCAAGCACTACAGTCCGACCGGAAGCCTTATCTTCGGCGCGCTGAAATTCAGCTAATTGCTCCGGCGAATACTCTTCAGTGGAATAGACTGTCCACAGCACCGCCAGTAGAAAAATGGCGCCGCCAGCATAAAAGGCATATTTAACCGACAAAGGAATCTCACCTGCTACTGCAGTATTACTGATATCGAACCAATTGCTCATCATCCAGGGCAATGCCGAGGCAACGACCGCGCCGACCCCAATAAAAAAGCTTTGCATAGCATAGCCAAGCGAACGCTGTTTTGGCGGTAACATATCACCGACAAACGCTCTAAAGGGCTCCATGGAAATATTGATAGAGGCATCTAGAACCCAGAGCATACCGGCGGCAATCCAAAGGGTTGGAGAGTTAGGCAAAATCAGCAGCGACAAGCTGGCGAGAATAGCGCCGACTAGAAAATAGGGGCGACGACGACCTAGCCGGCCCCAGGTATTGTCACTCATATAGCCAATAATCGGCTGTACAACTAAACCGGTGATCGGCGCGGCCACCCAGAGTAGCGTCATATTATTGTAGTCTGCACCCAGAGTCTGAAATATCCGACTCACATTGGCATTTTGCAAGGCAAAACCAAACTGAATACCCATAAATCCAAAGCACATATTCCAGATTTGCCAAAACCCCAACTTTGCTTGTCCACTCATAAGATCATTCCTATTGTTTTTCTTGCAGACTGAATTATTTTACCACTCGACTCGCTGCTCACGGTGAGCCCAACAGAAACAGCAACGGCATATGCAATCGCTTCTGCCACGCATTTTCCGAATGGTTTTCACCCTCAGCAATAAAGGTTTGCCAATTCTCTTCGCTATAGCCTTTTGACTGCATCAATTTATCAACTTCGGCCTGCAACGGCGGATACAGTGCATCTAGGTCCTCTGTACCGTGATCAAAGTAGAATCTGTGGCGACCAGGCAATGGTACGGACTGATCGATATAGCGATAAAATGTATTGGGGATTGGGTTATTCTGCATATCAAAAATGCCCGGCCAATGAGATGACAGGCAGGCAGCACCGGCAAAAATCTCAGGATATTCCGCCAATGCATACATTGAAATCAACCCGCCCATACTTGAACCCATAATAAAGGTGCTCTCTCTACCTGATTTGGTCGCATAGGTGCTGTCGATAAAGGGTTTTAGCTCGTCGACCAAAAACTTTAAGTAGCTGTCTGAATATGGCGGCACAACAAATACACCACTACCACCATCGCGAGTTGCCTTAATAATGGTTGCTCGCTGGGTATCAGTCAGACTCAACCAGGGCTTTTCGGGAAAGTACTCGCTATGACGCAGACCATTGGTAGCGCTAGGAATAGCAACCACCAT
>Ga0209199_1005309_pt1 | contig 11320 bp, 8 predicted proteins | sample COGITO_mtgs_1105_7_FD_184805 | JGI IMG/M metagenome (GOLD analysis project Ga0209199, IMG submission 184805) | Pelagic marine microbial communities from North Sea - COGITO_mtgs_110523 (SPAdes) (version 2) | ecosystem: Environmental > Aquatic > Marine > Epipelagic ...
CTTCATCGCTTAAGTGATAGATTTCCACGAAAAGTACTCTTATGGCCTGTATCCGTTCAAGGTGAAAGCTGTGCTCCCGATGTCACTGCAGCAATAAATGGCTTTAATAAACTGACACCTGGCGGTGCAATGCCTAGGCCTGAATTGATAATTGTTGCTAGAGGTGGTGGGTCCATCGAAGATTTATGGGGGTTTAATGAAGAATCTGTTGTTCGCGCAGCATTTGAAAGTGAAATACCATTAATTTCTGCAGTAGGTCACGAAACAGATACAACATTAATAGATTTAGCTTCTGATTTACGCGCGCCAACTCCAACTGCTGCAGCTGAATATGCAGTACCTGTCAGAGCAGATCTGATGGGGTGGTTGTCATCAATGGAGGAAAGGCGAGTGCGATCTTTAACTTCTAGTTTGGAAATTAAGCGACAAAGATTAAAAGACCTTAGTAGAGGATTACCTACTCCAGCTGATTTAGTCGCTATGGCTGCGCAACGCTTAGATGCAGTATCTGATAGATTGCCAAGAGCATTGAGCGCTGTAAGTAATAATAAAAGAACATTGTTATTGCAAACGAGTGCTGGTTTGAGGGGACGCCTGCTTCAAAATAAATTGATTGATCGAACTAAAGAAATGAATCGATTTGTGAAAAGTATAGAGGCCAATATAAGACTAATTATTCAACGTAATCAAAGCTCACTGGATGGGTTGGAGCGTATACGACAAACGCTTGGGTACGAAGCTACATTACGAAGAGGATATACTGTGGTTCGCAATAAAGATGGAAAATTAATAACAAGACTTAAAGAGGCTGATGTTAATAAAGAATTAGAAATTGAATTTTATGATGGGAAAACCTCATTATTTAAATAGGTTGATTACGAATTTTTCGACTTAGAAGTCGTTTTTTTAGCTCACAAATATATTATTTATAGTTATTAAACATTAAACTAAGAAGGCGTAGATAATGGCTTTAGATCAAAAAACTGATGGCGTATGGAAATCAGGCAAGGGAAAAGGGCGCAAAACCCCAAAAGGTCGTCAAGTTAATGAGCAAGCTATTGATGATATAAAATTACTATTGGGCAATCGCGAACGAAGGGCTGATCTTTTAATCGAGTTTCTGCATTTGATACAAGATAGGTTCAAACATTTATCATCTCAACATTTGGCTGCACTTGCTGAGGAGCTCCGCCTCTCTCAAACTGAAGTATACGAAGTCGCAAGTTTTTACGCACATTTTGATATCGTCAAAGAAGGTGAAGAAATTCCACCAAGTCTGACAATTCGCGTGTGTGATAGCCTGTCATGTGAGTTGGCTGGTGCTCAGGATTTGTTACTTGAGCTTGGTGAGAAGTATAATAGTGGGCGCGATGTAAGGGTAGTAAGAGCTCCATGTATGGGTAGATGTGATACAGCCCCCACACTAGAAATAGGGCATAATCATATTGATAATGCAAATGAAGAAAAAGTATCTAAAGCGATAAAGGCGAATGATGTCCACGCAAAAATTCCTAATTATCAAGAGCTTAAAGACTATTCTGCAGGTGGGGGATATACAGAACTAAAAAATCTACGGGGTGGATCAAGAACGCCAGATCAAATTCAAGATGAAATACTTGAAAGTGGATTGCGTGGTATGGGTGGTGCTGGTTTTCCTTCTGGTAAAAAATGGTCTTTTGTAAGAATGAATTCTGGAATTAGATATTTGGCTGTTAATGGTGACGAGGGCGAACCTGGAACATTTAAAGATCGTTACTTTCTTGAACGAGAACCTCATTTCTTCTTAGAAGGTATGCTGATTGCTGCTTGGGCGGTAGATGCTGAAAAATGTTTCATTTACATGCGTGACGAGTACCCAGCAGTTCTTGCTATTTTAGCAAAAGAAATAACTGCACTTGAGGATGCAGGAATAGTCGAAAGTGGGTTTATTGATTTACGTCGAGGAGCAGGTGCATACATTTGTGGTGAAGAAAGTGCGATGATTGAAAGTATTGAAGGTAAAAAAGGTTTACCTCGTCATCGACCACCATTTGTAGCCAGTGTTGGAATATTTAACAAACCAACTTTAGTTCATAATGTTGAAACGCTTCATTGGATCGCAAAAATAGCTCGTGATGGATCTGATGTATTTGGTGCTCATGGTGCACATGGCCGAAAAGGTTTGAGGAGTTATTCTGTTTCTGGTCGTGTACGAAACCCTGGAGTAAAATTAGCCCCTGCGGGAACAACAGTTCGTGAATTAATCGAAGATTATTCTGGTGGAATGCTTGAAGGGCATACTTTTAAAGCTTACCAACCTGGTGGACCATCTTCTGGCTTATTACCTGCTTCAATGGGAGATATTCCTTTAGATTTTGATACGCTACAAGAATATGGAACATTTATTGGCTCTGCTGCAGTCGTAGTACTATCAAACCATGATAGTGCTAAGGAAGCTGCTCTGAACATGTTAAAATTCTTTGAAGATGAAAGTTGTGGTCAGTGTACTCCTTGTCGTGTTGGATGTGAAAAAGCAGTTAAGCTAATGAGTGAAGATAAATGGGATCAAAATTTGCTAGAAGAACTCTCTGAAGCGATGGTTGATGCATCCATTTGTGGATTAGGACAAGCAGCACCAAATCCTATAAGAATGGTAATCAAACACTTTAATGACGAAGTTTAAGGGCCTCATTTATATCTCATTTTATTTAAAACTATTATCTGATCTTATTTTATGAGAATGAGCTTTATTGAAGTCTTTTACTTTATGTAAGATAAGGTTACACAGATTTAAATTACCAGGCTTAACGATGTCTTTTTTTAAAAAACTTAAATCAAAACTGTTTAGATCCTCTTCAAGAATTGAGGAAGGTATTGATGCCATTGTTGAAAATGAAGACAGTGATGCTGAAAATAATTTACCAGATGATGAAGATAAGACTGGACAAAAATCAGAAACTGAAGTTTTTCCAGAGCCAGAGCCAGAGCCAGAGCCAGAGCCAGAGCCAGAGCCAGAGCCAGAGCCAGAGCCAGAGCCAGAGCCAGAGCCAGAGCCAGAGCCAGAGCCAGATAACACCCAGGTTTCTAAAGAAGAGAGTTCGACTAAAAAAAGTTTTTTTGGAAGGGTTTTCAAGCGTAAAGACGAAACCAAGAAAGTTGAAAAAAAGCGTTTGTTTGATGACAATATGCTTGAAAGTCTTGAAGAACTTTTAATCAGTGCTGATATGGGCGTTGACACATCACTTCGTGTTTCTGCCAATATGGCAGAAGGTAATTTAGGCAAAAAAATATCGGTTAATGAAGTTAAAACTCTTTTAGGAGATGAAGTAGCGCGTATTTTAGAGCCAGTTGCAAAACCAATGCCTCTCTATTCTCAGAAACCCCAAGTCGTATTAGTTGTAGGAGTTAATGGTTCAGGTAAAACTACAACTATAGGTAAACTTGCATCTCAATTTCGAGCAGCAGGAAAATCCGTAGTTATAGCAGCAGGTGATACTTTCCGTGCAGCTGCTGTGGAGCAACTCCAAGTTTGGGGTGAAAGAGCCGGGGTGCCAGTTTTAACTGCTCCAGAAGGTTCTGATCCAGCCTCATTAGCCTTTGATGCAATGACTAAATGTAAAAAAGACTCAGTAGATTTGCTGATGATTGATACAGCTGGACGATTGCAAAATCGAAAAGATTTAATGGAAGAGCTAGATAAAATTGTAAGGGTTATACAAAAGAACGATCCAACTGCTCCACATAACACTCTATTGGTACTTGATGCTACTACTGGTCAGAATGCCATAAAACAGGTTGAAGTTTTTCAAGAGGTTTCAAATGTTACAGGCTTGGTAATGACTAAACTTGATGGAACAGCCAAAGGTGGAGTATTAGTTGCTCTTGCTGATAAGTTTGGACTCCCTATTCATGCAATAGGGGTGGGTGAACAAATTGATGATTTACAAGCTTTTGATCCAAAAGATTTTGCAAAAGCATTAACTGGAAGCGATGCTTGAGTAATTACATAACTGAGATTGCTGGAACACCAACTGGCAGCCAACTCGCAATGTTTTTAGCGCTAAGTGCAGCAATTCTTCATGCAGTTTTTGGAGCTCTCCAAAAAGGGCGTTATGACCCGTGGCTTTCAAGGGGTGTTATTGATTTTAGTTATGGAATTATTGCTGCGCCGTTTGCATTATTTCTTATGCCATGGCCAGAACCTCACATGTGGTTCATTTTTGCTGGAATGGTTTTAATTCATGTGGTCTATAAACTATCGCAAGCAATGGCTTATAGCTTTGGTGCTTATACTGTTGTTTATCCTGTAGTTCGTGGAATTGGGCCGTTAATTACTGTGGTTGTAGCTGGCATCGTTTTTGGAGAAAGCTTCACATTAAAACAATGGGTCGGTGTATTGCTTTTATCGTGTGCAATTTTGAGCCTTGCATTAGTAAATTTGTATGGATCGGAAAAATTTCAACGTAAAGAATTATATTTTGCGTTGTCTTGGGCAGTTTTAGCAGGAATAATGGTTGCTGCATATACAACTTATGATGCATATGGCATTAGGTTAACTGCTGACCCTTTTACATTTCTTGCATGGTTCTTCTTTTTGGATGGCATTTTGGTGTTTCCTTGGATTGCATTAGCGAGGTGGCAAAAAATGGAAATAACCCCTCAAATTTTACCTTTAATATTACGTGGAATAATTGGTGGTTTTATAGCAATTTTTAGTTTTGGCTCGATAATGATTGCAACTCGTTTAGATAGTGTGGGCGAGGCAGCCGTAATTAGAGAAACGTCAACCGTATTTGCAGCTATTATAGGTTGGATTTTTCTTAAAGAGACTGTAGGACCTTCTCGAGCTGTGTTAATGGGTCTAATAGCGCTAGGCGCAGTGATTGTAGAATTTGGAGGGTAAAAGATGAGTAATAAGAATATACAACCTTGGGTGAAAACTGCTTTAGAAATGGGCCCAGTTATTTTATTTTTTATTTTTTACTCAAAGTTTAAAAATAACGAATATATTTTCTTGGGTGAAACATATGAAGGGTTTATTCTAGCTACAGCTCTCTTCATTCCAGTTTTATTAGTGGCGACTGGAATTTTATATTTCTTGACCGGAAAATTATCTAAAATGCAGGTTTTTACTGCAGTTTTAGTGGTTGTTTTTGGAGGTTTAGGAATTTGGTTTAATGATGAGAAGTTTTTCAAGATGAAACCAACAATTATATATTTATTATTTGGAGGTATTTTGGGCTTTGGGTTATTCAAAGGGCAGTCTTATTTACAGATAGTAATGGATGGGGCTTTACCGATGTCTAACGATGGTTGGATGATATTAACTAAAAGATTTATGTTATTCTTCTTCGGTTTGGCTATTGCAAATGAGGTGATTTGGAGAAGCTTATCAACGGATATTTGGGTTAATTTTAAAACCTTCGGACTACCTTTAGCCATGTTTGTATTTTTCATCACACAAGCAAAAGTAATATCCAAATATTCAAATGATAATAATTAAAATATTTTTTTGAAAGCAAATGATTTTGTTGACGTTCAGATGCTCTAAGAGTACTGACAAATTGTGGCGATTTGTAACCGGATTGTGGGCCACTTTAAATATGCCACTAAAAAGTTGAAATAATTCATTCCAACTTCGGCTAAATTTTATGGGATTAATCCCCAGGATAATATGATGGAAAATTGGAAAACACGAACTAAATTAGTACATTCAGGCATAAAGCGTAGTCAGTTTGGGGAGCTATCAGAGGCACTTTTTTTGACTCAAGGATTTGCTTACGACACGGCAGAGCAAGCTGAGGCTAGATTCATTCAAAATTCTCCCGATGAATACATTTATGGTAGATATGGAAATCCAACAATTAGAATGTTTGAAGAAAGAATGATTGCGATTGAGGGTGCTGAAGATGCATTTGCAACTGCTACTGGAATGGCTGCTGTATCAGGTGCCTTATTCTGTTTGTTAGAGCAAGGTGATCACATAATTTCTTCGAAAGCATTATTTGGATCATGTATGTTTGTTGTTGACAATATACTTCGCAGGTGGGGCATTGAAGTAACTTTGGTTGATGGTACTGACTTAAATCAATGGCGTGATGCAATGCAGCCAAATACAAAAGTTTGTTTTCTTGAATCTATTTCAAATCCTACATTAGAAGTATGTGATATAGCAGGTGTATCTAAAATTGCTCATTCAGGTGGAGCTAAACTTGTAGTCGATAATGTCTTTGCGACGCCATTATTTCAACAAACATTAAAATTAGGTGCTGATGTAGTAATATACTCAGCAACTAAACATATCGATGGGCAGGGGCGTTGTCTTGGTGGCATAGTTCTTGGAACAGAAGAATATATTCAAGATGTATTCATTCCATTTAATAAGCATACTGGAACAGCAATGAGCCCCTTTAACGCTTGGGTGATGTTGAAAGGCCTAGAGACCATATCATTAAGATGTGAAGAGCAGGCTAATAATGCTCAAAAGATTGTTAATGCATTAAAAGACAATAAAAATATTAATAGGATATTATACCCTACAGATGTATCTCATCCTCAATATGAATTGGCAGCCTCTCAAATGACAAAGGGTGGAACAGTTGTTTCATTTGAATTAATGGGCGGTAAAAGTGCAGCTTTTAGATTTATGAACGCTTTAGAAATTATTACTATTTCTAATAATCTAGGTGATGCAAAGAGTTTAGCCACTCACCCAGTTACAACAACGCATAAAAATATGGCGATTGAAGCAAGAGCCGCTGCTGGCATTACAGATGGATTTGTTAGGCTTTCAGTGGGAATAGAAGACCCCGAAGATCTTATTTTAGATTTGCTACAAGCACTTGAAAAAGTTTAATAATGTTAGCATTTTATAAAGAATATACTTAATGTCTTTTCTATTGTAAAAATTGCCGGTTAATTCGTAACCGCTCTGGTAATCTTAATGTTAAATGTTTAAAAATAATTAAAACGGTTAAACCAAGGAGTAAGTGATGAATATTCACGATCCAGCTATTGAGACCCAAGAAGACGTTATAAGGCCTTCCCAAGCCGAAGCTGAAGCTGCAGTTCAAACCTTATTAAGGTGGGCGGGAGATAATCCTTTAAGAGAAGGTTTGCAGGACACCCCAGGCCGTGTTGTCAAAGCATATAGCCAATGGTTTAGGGGTTACAGAGAAGACCCTCAAGCAATGCTTCAACGTACTTTTGAAGAGGTTGAAGGATATAATGAAATGGTTTTATTGAAAGATATTCGCTTTGAAAGTTATTGTGAGCATCATATGGCTCCAATTATTGGCACTGCTCATGTTGCATATGTTCCTACTGATAGAGTTGTGGGAATTTCAAAGTTAGCCAGAGTCGTTGATGCTTTTGCTAAAAGACTGCAGGTTCAAGAAAAAATGACTGCACAAATTGCAAATACAATCGATGAAGTTCTTCGACCAAGAGGAGTTGCCGTTGTCCTTGAGGGAGAGCATCACTGCATGTCAACAAGGGGTGTTAATAAACATGGAGTATCTATGGTAACATCTGCAATGCGTGGAGATTTTCAAAAAGATCGTGAATTAAGGCGAGACTTCATGGGTATAATTGGAAATCCACGTTCATCTATTTAATCAAATACTAATTATTACAATTTGGAATTTACAGAGATTTCTTGACACTTTGGTAGGCATTCGCCAAATCTGCAATTATGTTTGATCTACGACCGGCAGGTTATGTTATTGGTTTATTATTAATGGTTCTTGGTTTGACTATGGTCATTCCTATGGGTTTAGATTGGCTTGATGGATCAATAAACTGGATTTCTTTCGCCTTGTCATCATTTATTACTGTTCTCATAGGATCAGTTGTATGCTTATCTTGTCAAAATAAAATAAAAGTAAATCTAAATATCCAACAAACCTTTTTCTTAACAACAAGTGTTTGGTTAGTACTCCCCATCTTTGGTGCTTTGCCTTTTATTCTAGGTGAACCAAATGCAAGATTCACGGATGCTTTTTTTGAAGCAATGTCAGGCTTTACTACTACAGGGTCTACTATATTAGATTCATTGGATAAATTGCCTAGAGGGTTGCTTTTATGGCGTGGATTGATGCAATGGTTTGGAGGGATAGGAGTTGTTGTAGTTGCAATGGTTTTCTTGCCTGTTTTACGTGTTGGAGGAATGCAAATATTCCGTACAGAAGGGTTTGATACTTTTGGAAAAATACTACCTCGTGCGGCAGAAATTTCACGTTCAATATCATCAATTTATTTAACATTAACTATTTTGTGTTTGGTAGCGTACTCAATTGCAGGAATGTCTTTTTTTGATGCATTGGTCCACTCAATGACAACTATAGCCACAGGTGGTTTTGCAAATTATGATAGCTCATTTGGTGGAATGGGTGCGGCGGTTGAATATGTTGCAGTAATATTTATGATTTTAGCAGCATTACCTTTTGTCCGATATGTTCAATTGATTGGTGGGTCACTTAGATCTTTCGTATCTGACTCACAGGTAAAGACTTTTTTGATCACTGCAGGGGCTGTAATATTTATTTTAATAATATGGCAAATAAATTTTGTAACAAATTCTTATGAACTTGCGTTGCGTAAAGCAGCTTTTAATGGTGTATCTATTCTTACCGGGACTGGGTTTGCGAGTGATAATTATTTATCATGGGGTAGTTTTCCCATTACATTCTTTTTCTTAATAGGTTTGATAGGAGGATGTGCGGGATCAACAACTTGCTCAATTAAAATATTCAGATTTCAATTATTATTTGCATCAGTTAGCGCTCAAATAAAGCGAATACATAGCCCGAATGGAATATTTCAACCAAGATATAATAAGAAACCTGTCGCCGAAGATATTATTAGCTCTGTTATGGCATTTTTTGTATTATTTATGGTCACACTTGCAGTCTTGTCTGTTGCCTTGGGGATGACTGGGTTAGATGCTGTGACTTCAATTTCTGGAGCTGCTGCTGCATTAGCTAATATTGGTCCAGGTTTAGGACCAGAGATTGGGCCGGATGGGAACTATTCAGGGTTGAATGATATTGCAAAATGGCTATTGGCTGCAGGTATGCTAATCGGGCGGTTAGAATTAATGGCAGTTTATGTTTTATTAACTGCAACCTTTTGGAGGGGTTAATATTGAGTACAGGTGATTTAGATCCCAATGATTGGAATTCATTTAGAGCTGAGGCTCACAAAATGTTGGATAAAAGCATAGATAAGATGGAAAATGTTAATACCGGTAGAGTGTGGTCACCGGTTCCACAAACACTTCGAAATAAATTTGAAGAAAACCTGCCACTTGCGGGATCATCTGCAAATAATATCATAAGTGAAATTTTACCATATGGCGTGGGAAATACACATCCTAGGTTTTTTGGTTGGGTTCATGGTGCTGGGACACCATCAGGAGTTATCGCTGATATTGCGTCTGCGTCTATGAATGTAAACGCCGGTGGTCGTGATCACATAGCTCCTGTTATTGAGAAGCAAGTTTTAAGTTGGTGCCTCGAAATTATGGGAATGCCAAAAGGTGGTTCTGGACTTATTGTTTCAGGGACTTCAATTGCGACAATAATAGCAATGAAAGTAGCGCGTGATCAAAAAATTAAAGGTTCTAGAAAGAAGGGTATATCTCAAACTCAGCTTGTCGGATATACCTCAGAACAATCTCACTCATGTATTAAGCAAGCTTTTGATATACTAGGTCTAGGAACTGAAGCTTTAAGAGTTGTAAAGTGTAATAAAAATTTTGAAATTGATTTAGAATCTTTAAAGAAATTAATAGCTCAAGATAAATTAAATGGATTAATACCATTTTGTGTTGTTGGAACTGCTGGTGCAGTGAATATGGGTGCAATTGATGATCTCGAAGGCATTGCCTCTATAGCAAAATCTGAAGATTTATGGTTCCATGTAGATGGTGCTTTTGGTGCTGCTGCTTTACTAGGAAAATTAGCGTACGAGCGTTTATCAGGAATATCTCTTGCAGACAGTCTAGCATTTGATTTTCATAAATGGTTTCAAGTTAATTATGAAGCTGGATGTGTGCTTTTTAAAGATGAGGCATCCCATCGAGCTTCTTTTTCTGATAGGGCTGAGTATTTACGCGGTTCAGAGCGAGGTCTTGCTGGTGGAGATTTTTGGGCGGTAGATTATGGCCCAGAATTATCAAGAGGATTCAGGTCTTTAAAGGTCTGGGCTCACTTAAAAGAACATGGCGTTGAAGCATTAGGGAACTCAATTGATCGAAATATTAAACTTGCAAAATATCTCGAAAAAAGAATTCATAATGAAGATTGTTTAATATCAATGGCGCCTACACCTCTAAATATTAATTGTTTTAAATTTATTCCAAATCTTAATTTGGCCACCGAAAAGTTAGACAAAGTAAATGAGGAGATAGTTATACTTCTTCAAGAAAGAGGCATAGCAGTTCCTTCAACTACTAGAATAAATGATCAAATTGCAATTAGGGTGAATATAACCAATCACAGAACACAAGAAAGTGATTTAGATATACTAGTAGATGCTATTTTAGAAATTGGTCATGAATTAACAAAAAAATAAATTTTTAATTTTTACATTCCTAATGTGAAACACTTTCACAAAATGTTTGAGTAATTAAAACAATACTTTAATTGACCTAAACGATTGAATTTCATATTGAAGGCACAACTGATTAAAAAGGCTTAGCTGTGGCAATTGTAAAACCTACTTGTTTCCAAGATATCATCTTACGCCTCCAGAATTACTGGGCTGAGCAAGGCTGTGCTATTTTGCAGCCATACGACATGGAGGTCGGTGCCGGGACGTTTCATCCGGCTACTACTCTTCGTGCGTTAGGTCCTAAACCTTGGGCTGCTGCATATGTGCAACCTTCTAGACGTCCAACTGATGGACGATATGGTGAAAATCCAAATAGACTACAGCATTATTATCAGTATCAAGTTATAATCAAACCTAGCCCAGAAAATTTCCAAGAATTGTATTTAGGCTCTTTGAATGCAATTGGAATTGACATGGAATTGCATGATATTCGTTTCGTTGAAGATGATTGGGAAAGCCCGACTTTGGGAGCTTGGGGGCTTGGTTGGGAAGTATGGTGTGACGGTATGGAAGTGTCTCAATTCACATACTTTCAACAGGTAGGTGGCCATGATTGTAAACCTGTATCTGGCGAACTTACATATGGTCTTGAGCGATTGGCTATGTATGTTTTAGGCGTTGATCATGTTATGGACATGCCATTCAACCCTCCTGGTTCGATAATTGAATTGAAATATGGAGATATCTTCCGACAAACAGAACAAGAATATTCAAGATGGAATTTTGA